>UMHU01001950.1_pt1 | contig 101835 bp, 167 predicted proteins | sample 1965591 | NCBI WGS metagenome assembly UMHU01 (sample SAMEA4836101, study PRJEB28245) | human gut metagenome | biome: gut microbiome; material: fecal sample | place: Denmark | collected 2008
ACCGCCGATTAGAAGAGTTCTAGGTGTAGCTGTAGCACTAGTCCAGTGATAATCACAATAATAAGTTGTAGCACTAGCTCCATTTCCTACTACAGTTGGGAATAGATCTGCCTAATTATTATTAACGAGTTTTTTTACATATTGACTAGTAATTGTACTTTCTTTAAAGTCTTGTAATTCATAACCTGCTGCAATTAATTGCTCTGCAGTAGGATTAGTTCCTCCTTCAAATGTACCAAACTTAGTATAATCTTTGCAGATGTATACACTATTATCAGTACCAGCAACTACTACATCAATTACATTCTTCCACACATGACCAAATGGGTTCTCAATACCACGGTATCTAGGAACATTAACTACCTTAGTACCAGTAGACGTACCCTCTGCATTAGTATTAGTATGAGTATATTCGATTATACCAGTACCATTGCCTAGTGATTTAGTAACCCCACTGTGTACAAAAGAATATGTAGTAGCTCCATTTACAGTTACAGTTCCTGTAGTTATACCTTTACCTAAACCACCTTGATGATAACCTTCTGTAGTTAAATTAGTATTAAACGCTTTTTGACTATTCAATGTAGCATATTCTACTACGAATAACCAAGTAAGGTCTCTATGTGCGTCATAGGTATAGATATTCCAGTTGTTAGTACGATTATTCCCTCTAGCAAAGGTTTGGAATTGGTTTCTAGTTTTATTTACTGCAGGTTTCAGTTTAAGTGTTGAAACAGCAATTGACCTAAGCGTATTCTGTGTATCTACACTACCCGTATTAATAACACCCTCATACGATCCAATGTATTTCTTTTCTACTTTGGTATAACCGGGGAGATTATATTCGCTCATACGAATCTCAACCGTATTGTCTGGAGTAGCTACTAATAATCTATAATGCTCTGGTATTTCTACCATTATTTCAGGAGCTCTACCATTACTATCATCAGTTATAGTAACACCATCCTCCCATTCATTCCAATTATCAGCTTTTAGGTATCTTTTAGTATTATCATCATTATTAATAGTACAACCTCTCATCTTACTCTGGATAGGAAGTGTTCTATGCATTTCCATATTACCAGTACGTACACCATCAGGACTAGAACTATTAGCTAAGTCAAACTTAACACCATACCACAGTTCGTTTTCATTTCTACTAAGCTTACCAATCTCTTCATCAAGAGTAACAGCTGCACTTATAGCACTAGGACTATCTGCTAAGTAATTAGTACTTGATAAATCAGGCATTTCATTAGCTTCAGTTAAACCTACTTTATCATTTACTTTAAGTATTGTACTTCTAAGCTCTGTAATATCTTGATTTAAAGATGTTTCTAAACTATCAATGTTACCTTGCAGTTCTGTGTCCTTAGCTTTAAGTTCTTTCACTGCATTCTCTCTTGCAACTTTTTCATCATTAATTGCATCAGGAAGAGTTTCATTAATAGCTATTTTCTCAGCACCGGTCATTAAACCAGCAACAGTATTAGTAGCAGGAGTAATAGTAATATTAGATAAAGTAGACTCTATATACTTACCACCGCTCTTTTCTACTCCAGTAAGACTAATAGTGATATTATTAACATCAGTCTAGTCTAATTGGAATGTACTCAGCAAGTTATCAGGCATAGAGTTAACTACATTCTCCATAGCTTTACCCTTACCACCATCATAAGCAGTACCAGTAATATCACCAATAATAATGGCATTAGAATCGATGTGTACCCATTGTGAACCGGACCATCTAAACTGATAACTTACTTCACCAGGAGTTACATTAACATAGATTTTATCTCTCTCACCTACAATAGGAGTTTCGTGTTCAGCATCTGCATATAACTGTATATTCTGAAGTACTCCAGTAGGAGATACAGTATAAGTAGCATATGCATCCATCACATCATCAACGTATGAAGGCAATTGACTAGCAGGTACTTTACCATTGCCATCAAGTTCAGCAAGACCATTAGGTTGACCTTTTAATGCTTTGAAGTCTTGTAAGTCTTCATTCACATCATCAATCTTAGTATCCAGTCTATCTACTTGAGCTTTTACAGCAGCATCACCTTTATTAATAGCATCTACTATACTAGTACCTTTAAAGTAGTTATTGCTACTATTATCAGGTAAAGATATAATGTCACTATTCTTATCATAGTTTAAACCAACAGATTGGACAATCTCTTTAATGTGAGTCCATTGGTCTACATTAGCATCTCTATTTAACGGTATCCACTTCTTAAGATCAGGACTATATGACTTAATAACATTACCTGTACTATCTGTTGCTAAGTCAATCCAGTAAGAAACTTCTTTAGGATTTGGAGCATACTTAGATGCTATGAAATTAGGATTTTCTTGTTTAACCATATTTGCAAATATTTAATAATTAAATAATCTCCTGTTCTGGAGTATTGTATTCTTTCTATCTCGTATATTCATCATTGAAATATACAATATTGTTTTCATTATGTTATTGGATTTAATGCTACAACTTGACCAGCTTCAGTCTTATCAAAGTAATTAACTACAGCAAATTCCTCATCTGCTGCCTAACCGTCTCTACTGCTTACATAACTCCTAATAAACTGCTGACCTCTCTTTTCACTATTACCCGCTACATATCCATATCTGAATGCAGTACTTATACTATCATTGTATATAGTGCCATTCTCATTCATAGCGATTACTTTAATCTATCCTTCCTCAGTCATAGTATCAGTATTCAGACATCTAACAGATCCTATTATTATATCTCCGTCTACATTAGTCTAATCATTCCATGTCTTATACTATTTACCATTAAATGTAACATAACCATTAACGGAAGTACTTAAAGTACCTTTATGTGTAAAGTCTCTCTATATCGTTAAATTGGGCATACCTTCTACGCTATCATCTACAGGATTAATTTTATACCATCTATCAACGTATTTAACAGCTTCTCCAACCCATATTTTATTAGGCATACCTTCTTCAGACACCCAACCATCTTTATCAGCGAATACAAATGATTGACCTGTTACTCCCATATCACTACCCTTCATTTGATATGCTTTTACTATAACTCCTCCTTTATAAGCAGTACATTCAACAGTCACAATACCGTCATTTTTATTTCCAAACCAGTTTCCTCTAAGCTATACAATTAACTATTCCGGTATAGTTAAACTAGGATCATTAGTATATACATCTTGTATGGATTTAATGTCTACCATTACACACTCTGCTCCAGATTGAGTGTTATCGCCTCCCCAGTATAAAAACGGTTGAGTTCTATTTTCAGACGAACCCCAATTCCATCCTACTATTTCACTAGGGATACTAGGAGCGTTAGTGATGTTAGTACCGGTATCAAAATCTCTACCGTTAGAATCAGTCCATATGAATCTCAACTATATACTATTGAAATCATAGAAGTAAGCTACATCATCCCTAGTAGGCCATATATGATTTACTCCATCAAATACATCAGATATATTAGTATTGCCTACAGTTCTCTTTTGTAGGGGAACTGCTCGTCCCCCTGCTATACCTAACTCTAACATTACTCACTCTCCTCATCAATAATATTATAAGTCATACCTGCTACTTTAGTAAGCTAATTATATTCAGCTTCAGTACCAGTCCATATAGGTAATGATATCTTACCACTATTAGCACTAGGTAATGCTAGAGTAACACCAGTACCCTTGTTCATTGCTTGCTGTACAGGGTCTAATACAGATATCTTATTCTCACTAATCAGTTTGTTTATTAACTGAGTAATGTACTCTTCATCAAGCAGCTCACCAACGTTGCCAAGATTATTTTCAATACTAGTAATCTTATTGTTAATGCTAGTTATGTTCTACTCAATATCGTCTATACTAGATTCAAGATTAGTAATTCTATTATTAACCGTAGTTATCTTACTATCTAAGTTATTTATCTTACTAGTAAGTTCTGATATACTTTGGTTAACTTCATTCTTGAAATCCCCTATTGAAGATTCTATAGTAGCATCTATATAGTCTTTAATTCTATCATCATTAATTACTAAGTCAACAATCTAGTTTATAGGAGCTTTATAGTTCTAATCCTTTTCAGCTACAACCATGTATTCACTACCTTCAAGATTGCGCTTAGGATCTAGCTCCAATATCTTTATGCCATCACATTTATTCATAACTATTACTCTTTAAAGAATCCACTAGGAGCACTTACTTTATTAAATACTACACTATCAGTAGTAGCTAATGATAATTGAGCTCTAGTAACTACATGAGGATTATCTCTTCTAGCTGCATGAGTATCAATAGCATTCTGTGCATTAGTAATCAATTGTCTAAGCTCATTAATCTGAGATTGCAAATTATTATCTGCATTAGTTCTATTCTCAGTCTCTTGATTAATTAACTCAGTAAGATCAGTAACTTTACCATCTACGTAAGTCTTAAGTTCATTCTTAGCTTTAGTGATTTCACTATTTATATAGCTTCTTAAGTCACCAATCTATCGGTCTATCTTACTATCTAACTCTTGTATATTCTGAGTTAATTCGGTAATCTTTTGTTGAATAGAACTTAAATCTCCACCTATTACTTCAGTTATATCTTGACGTATCTCTTCAATACTAGAATTGATGTTAGTAATATCTTGGTTTATATCATCAATGTTATTATTGATATCTGTAATATCCTACTTAATACCATTAATTTCATTTCTAATATTACTAATCTAAGTAGTTAATTCTTCTACTTTCTGATTAATATACTACCACAGTTTATTAACTTCTTCTTTCAGTTCATCTTTAAATTCAGCTAATTCATTTCTGATTTCAGTTATAGAATCATTAATAAACTGTTCTATCTAGTCAAGAGCTCTATTAATATAATCAATGATAGCATCTACTTGCTTATCATTCAGATCTAGCATCTCCCATGTATTAGTATCATTACGATAGTATCTAATACAACCACCATAGTAGTTAGAAGTAACGTCAATCCAATAATCTACTTCTAGAGGATTAGGCTATACATCTGATGCTCTAAATCTAACTATTTCTCTTTGTAACATATGTTATGCTTTAAATGTTGTTATTTTATCTTCTGCGCCATCATCATATACATCGATATGAACCCATGATACACCATCCTCTAAACGTACTTTACATGGCAATAATAAAGGTTTAGCCTTTATTATCTCTCTTATTTCTTCTGCAGTCTTATCATCACAAGTAAAGTCAATTGCGTTACCAGTCGTGTGACCGCTAACATATACATTCTTCTTACTCTTTACTAAAGGGCATAGGTTACAACGCATACCTCTTTGATGCATATTACCAATATTAATATGCATTGGCATACGTAGTATATCTGTACGTAGACATAGTAATACATGTAGTAACTGAGTACTTAAGAACATCCATGACTGTTCTCCAAATCTACTATATATGTGATTACATACTAATTCCTTTACGTTAAAGTAAGGTTTAAGCTGTTTAATTATTTCTTCTCTCGGCATCATTGTTATTTATCATTAGAGCATCACCAACTAGATTGGCTGCTACGTTCATACCAAATTGTTTAGTATCGTTATCTATCTCACTTACCTTTACGTTGATTTGAAGGAGCAGAAGATATATCTGCTCCAACAATTCTCTATCTGTCATATGTGCTAAGTATGGATTCATTAGAAACTAACTGTTTGTTCTCCTGTTTGTAACTAGAAACTTTTTACTAATCTATATCTGTTACCTGAACGTACATATATGTTTGCAATATTACCAGCATATATAGTTCCTCTATTAATTGTTAAACCGTTATTTGTATCCCAAGTAAAGGTAGTGGGCACCAAGAAGGCCAAATACAATGCCGGGCCTTCCACTGGTACTTCTCCTGGAGGGAATAGATAAGCTGTAGAATAAGTATGACTGGTTAAAGTAAGCCTATTAGCAACTTCCTACTTACCATCTTGAATAACATTTACAAATGCTTGAGCACCACTCTCTGCTTGAGTTAAAGTAATCTTAGAAGTTCTCTAGGTTGTTGTTTCATTCTCTGCTACAGTTATATACGTAGTGTTGGTTGTAGTTCTCGCAGCAGCAACCCAAGAATTATTTGACGAGAATTCATAATCTAGAGATTCTGTAGTTTCACTACCGTCGCTTTTAAGTACAGTCTTATAAGATTGCACTGTAAGAGTCTCATTAGTTTCTGCTGCAGTTACACTTAAATTCGTTGGAGTTACGTTAAACGTATATGTAGGAGTATATCCGCTTTGAGTTATCTCTATAGATTGAGTCTTACCAGATTCATTCTATGTAAATACTAGAGTAGTACTTCTAGTACTAGAAGTAGTGTTTTTCAGTATCTCTACAGTTATTTTTCCAGTTGTAGATACAACTACCCAATCAGTACCACCAGAAGTTAAACTATAGCCTATATTACTACCATTCTTAGTAGATACTGTTCTTGGTATGAAAGAGGTATTACTATATGAAGCATCATATGTATTTGGTGTTATTGTAAATACATATACATTTTCAGCAGGCTTAGCACCTTGACTAACATTAACAGTTAATGTATTACCAGAACCACTCTGAGTTAATACTACTTTTCCACTTCTTGCAGATCCACTATTATCGGATGCACTAATAGTAACTTTACTACTAGTAGTAGAAGTAGTTATCCAGCTAGGTTTACTAGACACACTCCAAGATTGACTACTACCATTCTTAGTAGATACTACAGGTATATTGGCAGCAGTTCCATTAGCAGAGAAATCCCACGGGAAGTTTGCGCTAACATCTGAAGTACTGCCGTCATCCCAAGTAAATACATAATTATCTGCAGGTGGTACATAACCGCTTTGTGATATTGTAGCATAATCTCTTTTTCCAGATTCACTCTATGTAAAGTATACATTTGCAGATCTAGAAGATGTAGATGAGTTAGAACTTATAGTAAATCTACCATTACTATATGTTGCCCATGAAGGTAATGTACTACTATCTATACTATATCCTAAACTGATCTGATTACCATTTACCAACTTATATGAAGTAAAGCCTATATCTCCTGTACCACCACTAGCTCCAACATTAACTTGCCATGGACTAATTGTAAATACATACTCAATAGTAGATTCAGCACCTGCTTGAGTAACTGTACAAGTAGCTGATTTACCATTATAAGTTGCCGTAATAGTTGCAGTTCTACTAGATGTAGATGTATTCTCTCCTAATGTTAAAGTACTAGGTGAAGAAGTACTGCTAAGACTACCTAAGTTAGTAGATAATGTAGGATTGCCTGTTTCTTCAGTAACATCACCACTCTCCCAATATGCAGTTCTCTTAGCACTAGCTGTAATAGTAGAAGTACCACCACTACTAGATACACTAGTAGGATTAGCTGATATAGTTATTACCCATTCTCCATATGAGCTAATATCATCCCCACTCTATGATAAACTAATAGTAACTGTTTTATTAGACTCATTCTAAGTTATAGTGACTGTACCTGTTCTATCTGAAGTGATTTCATTAGCAGAAGCGCTTACTGTAGTTCCACTTAAAGAGAACCCACTACCAGATATAGTAGTAGACTTTAATGATACACTAGTATCGCCACTCTATTCTACCCCATCCAATACCTTTCTTTTATAAGAACTAACAGTAAAAGACTTACTACCACCGCCAGCTCCAAATGACATACTAGTAGGTGATACTGTTAAATAGTAATTCCAAGTCTCTGCTTTCTTACGTATATCATCTATCTTTACACATTCGTTAGCTCCATAAGTAGAAGCATTATCAATAACGATTAATGAATTAATAGCTAAAATCTAGGTCTTAGTAGGACATTCTGTCCCACTCTTACCTAGACTAAGCTTACTTAATATCATAGAATATGTTGCTATTTCATTACTCATGTTGCTTATTCTTTAAAGTTTCTATTTCAGCTTTAAGCTTTTCAATCTCATCCTTAAGCATCTTAACTCCTTCAATAGCTAATACACCTAACATTTCATACTCTACTTTCTTAACCTTAACATACTCTTCACCATCTTTAGTGAATGATTCAAATTGTTCAGGATTACTTACTTCAGATTTAGGAGTAATGCTTTCATCTACTATATCTTTAAAACCTAATTCCTCTAAGTTCTATGCTATAGTACCTATTTGCTTCTGATCATTCATTATAAATGATACAGTAGGTATAGAACATATCTAGTCCAGAGTATAGTCTAAAGGTTTAATATCTGATTTTAATCGAGCATCAGATTCTTTGAAGAAACCATTTGCTGCATATACTTTATCAGTAGCCTTAATATTACCAACTACATGTAATTTCTCAGTAGCAGTAACAGCACCTACGGATACCATATTGGTACTTGCGGTTAAATTTATACCTCCTGTAGTAGTGTTATTATTTGCAGAAATATGAATGCCGTTATCTCGTTGAGATATAAAATACAAATCATTAGTTGTTGGAGATCCTGAACCTATATAACCTGCATTATTGCCATCACTATTATTGAAACTAATATATCTAGCGACCATATTAGCAGAAGCCTTGATGCTAGCAGAAGATGTAACATTACCTACTGATATATTATCATAAGAGTATATAGCCTATTTAGGAGTTATAGTTGTTGTTCTAGTTACTCCAGAAGTAGGCATATCTTCATTGGTAATAGTTTCAACCATGTTTCTATAGTCACTGCTATTACTATAATAAGCGTGTACTACAAAAGATTGGAATTGTCGTGTTTGTTTAAACCATAGATAGACCTAACCATTATAGTTAAATACCTTTATATCACCAAATCCAGCTCCGTTATTAACCCCAGAATACTATATTATTGAGTTTCCTGAATTATAATTATAGAACTATATTACTGTATCAAACGGAGGTGTAGTATAATAGGAATTACCGAATATTCTTACAGTAATCATTGCATCAACACTAGATGCATTTCTTAATTTTACCAAACATCCTTTATCATAGTTATATACCATTTTTGGTGAATAACGCTAATCTAACTCATTAGCATAATTACCTTTATGTAGTAATTTATAATGAGTACCTCCATAATAGAAAGTTGCTCCTTCATCTAAACTGTCTACTCTACCTAATGATATACACGGATGAGTTGTCAGTTTATCATTATATAAGTATGCACCTAATGAATCCGTATACCCTACTTCTGCAGTTTCTACTTCGTTATTAACAAACTAGATAAAACCCACAGTATTAGTACCGCGCAAAGTTAAAGGCTAGCCAGATGAAGTTTGATTTATTGATAATACTCCCGTCATAGTATCCCCAGCTTTTTTTACAAAAGCAGATGGACTAATACCACCAACTGTGTCAGCATTGCCAGCATTAGCTGGCTTACCAACGCTTACAGTCTATGCACTACCTCCAGATGGAGTTACTGTGAAATTACCAGCAGAACCATTAGCAAATGTATAAGTAGTATTAGTATTCTATGCAGGTATACCTAATGCAGTTATATCAGCTTTAGTTACAGCTGTAACACCAGATATATGACTAGTAGAGTCAGTAGAGAACTTATAGAATCCAGATGCTTTACTAGGTGCAGAACCAGCAGGATGTACATAGTTATTATATGTAGCTCCTTTAGTTAGAGTAAGAGTATCGCCACTAATAGATGCAGTAGTAACAGCATTACCAGAACCAGCTACAGTTACTTTACCAACCTTCTTAGCTAACTCTGTATTCATAGTAGACTACAGATTATTGATATTAGTCTGTAACTGAGCATCACCATCCTTTCTAGCTTGAATCTCTACATTCAAATCATTAGTAATCTCAGATGAACTATTTTCAATAAGCTCTTCTAGTCTGTTTACTTCAGTAGTTACTCTATTATCTAGATTAGTAATTCTATTAGGTATATTAACGTCTAAGTTCTACTTATCACTAGCAGTCATTACACCAGCTGCAGATTGTGTAGCAGCAGGTATAGTCTATGACTTAGTAATAGGATTAGCGTATGAATTACTAGCTGCAGATAAATCAGATTGCTTATAATTAATAGTTACACTAGTTGCATTTCTAGACGTTGCATCTACACCAGTAACTAGGTTATTAGGTAGTGAATCAAGCTTATCACCAGGATTCTCTATACTACCAAATTCATTATATAAATCATCTAATCTACCTTTATCTATTGCAGACATAGCGCCTGCATTAGTAGTTGTAGCTGATGGTATATCTATGTTATCATCCTGTAATGGACCATAATTCAAACCATCTTTAGATGTATACTTGTAGTTAATCTTAACTAATTCACCAGTACTAGTAGTAGGAGTAAGATATGAAGTAATCTTAGTAGGCATACTATTTAAAGCATCTCTATTAGCTTTACCTTTATCTCCAGGATACGCTGTACTAGGAGTTTCACCTAATGCTAAACTCTAACTAATTTCTAAGTATTGAGTACCAGTCCATCTATATGTTAAGTTAGTATCTTTAGCTACATATATCTTACCAGTTTCACCAATCTGAGGGAATTGAGCTTTAGTAGAGAACTCTAATACATCATCTACATAAGATGGTAATTGAGCTGCTGGAACTTTACCAGTTGAGTCTAATTCAGCTAAACCGCCTGGTTGACCTTTAGTACTAATGAACGCATTTAAACTATTAGTAATAGTAGTATCACCTGCTTTTCTATCTTCAATCTCTTTCTGTAAAGCATCTTCTAGTTTATCAGTAACTCCATCAAACTTATTCTCTATACGGTCTATCTCTGCTTCTCTATCAGCAATCTCCTTATCAATCTTATCATCAAGATTATCTATTCTGTTGTTTAGATTGGAGTCAGCTTCCTTTAGATCTTCAATCTGCCCAGGTATAGTAGTATTAAGTTCTACATAATCTTCCTTACTCATTAGACCGTCCATAGAAGCAGTAGCATTAGCTATACGTATATCCATATAGATATTGTTACCACTCTTAATAGTATTCCATGATACACAAGGAGTAGCATTCTATCTGAAAGTGATGCCATTAGTTACTAAATCATAAGTAGATGTATTAGTACCATCTTTAAACTTAATATTAGTTAATGCTAAATTACCTATATATACATACTAACCATTATCTGTAAGTACTTTAGTACCATCTCCAGTAGTCTTAATTACTGTAGTAGTATATTGTTCTTTACTATAGTTTAATGAACCATCTACAGTAATAGTATCAAATACTACTTGAGATATATTATCTGTACCTTCTTCTTTAATAAAGTCAGGAGATTCAATGTATATAGTACCACCAACTATAGCTACTTCGGTTGCTAAGTCTAATCCATTTCTATTAGAATTAATAGTATAGATAAGCTTACCTTCCTCTATAGCTTGCTTTAATGCGTCATAATCTTCTTGACTTACTTTACCATCAACGATAGTAGGATCAAAGATATACATAGTCATATCTTTAAACTCTATCATTCGGATCTTACCATTTCTTTCACCATCTTGGAATGGAATCATTTCCTATCCTGTGACAGCAGTACGTTCTGAAGCTTGACTAATCTTTAAACCTTTAATTCTTGCTATCATTGTCAATCAAATTATTTTCTTTCTACTATTCTAACAGTACTACACCGTTATCTTCCCATAACCAAGGATCTGCATCCTCTGTTAACAATGCTAATACATAAGGATCATATAATCCTCTAAAGTATCCATTACCACAACCACACTTAATACAATACGGTTTGAGTTTCATAGGTATACCACTATATAATTGTGGTTTAACCTAATGTAAGTATCTCTTTAGTATTTCAGAATCTATAGGAGTAGTAACACTAGATGCGTTACTAAACTCCAATAAATCTGTCAATTCATTGTATACTATGGTTGCTACAACATCTCTATTATTCCTAAGTATATTAGTTTTAAGTATAGAGTTTGTTTTACTGTTTATATATTCTTTTGCTTTATCCATAGTAGTTTAATTAAGCTTCACCAACACAAATCCCGCCTATAAAACGCAAACCATTTTTAGTACCAGTCCATCCAATATTCGTACCGCTAGAGTTAGTTACTGTAATCATACTTTTCATAATATCTATATGAGTATTTACACCGTCAGATACAGTTACTCCTAGTGGAGATATATACGCTTTGTTACCCTAAGAATCATAAGCGGTTACTGAAATAGCGTCTGATGCATCATCGTCTAAAGCTTTTATCTCTATTCTAGATGAATCTATGCCAGTAGGATTCTTTAATACTATGGAAGAAGTATTATTATCATAAGTAATGACGATATTATCAAGAGTGCTATTCTTTAATGAAAAACTACCACTATCAATTATAGCGTGGTTAGAACCAGTTTGTCCAATAGTAATAGCTCCCGTAGTATCTAACTTAAAATCTGTTACTGTAGAAGATCCTGCATAATGCTAGTAAGACATTCCTTCATCATTAACATAGAATTTAGGTATGCCCATATTAATACTCAGTCCATCTATACTAAGTTCAGCTCTTTTATTTGCTGCAGGATTGCTAGATGATACTACCTTTTGGAATGTAGCTCCATCTATATCTATAGTGGCAATACTACCATTACCTCCAGATACATTACCAGATTCTAATTGTATAGAAGTGTTAGAACTATCAGCTGCTAAGTGTATACCTCCAGCTCCAAAGTAAGCTTCACCATTCGCAAAGTCTAGCAAGAAGTTAGGTCTAAACGAGTTAGAAGTATTCATAGGATCTGAAGTATTAATCAAATGATATTCAGAACTATCACCATCACTAGCATTCTTACCTCTTTGTGAGAACATCAGGTTGTTATTAAATACAGCTCCACCTACTAATGAGTTAGGTGCAATAAGTAAGTCAGTATAGATTGCTTCGTATCCTTCTAACTTAGTCCATGCGCCAGATGTATCTGTAGCTGGAGATACATTATTCTATTGAGTACCAATCCACGTCATTACTGATTTCAAGAAGTAATAGTTACCGTCACTAGTATCATATACGTAAGGAGCTTTTTCTCCATCATTAATATATGGAGTACTAGTACTATATATACCAGCTGGATATGCTATAGGTTGTGAACCTACTGGATCTGGAGTAATTATACCTCCCATAGGATTAGGCTTAGACCAATATTGACCAGACTCTAATTCGTCATTTATTATTCTACATTGAATAAACCATATGTAGTTATATTCATCACCACTAACTAACTCAGGAACATCTGTAGACCAACCTTTTGGATCTCTCTTACGCTTCATAGTGTCGCTCCATTGTTCTCCTGTATAAGTAGTTTCAGTACCTTTACAGTATCTAACTTCATAACCTACTCCAGGAACACCTGAACCACCATTATCACCAGTCATACCAGTCATATAGTATGGATCGCACCAGTCTTCTATCATAGTATTATCACTACCATTGATATAAGCAAAAGTAGCCCATAAGACTTTACCATCACTTAAAGCAGGAGCTGAAGAACTCCAACCAGAAGGATAACGAGTATCTTGGTCTAACGAAGGAGCTGAACTCCAACTATTGTTTCTAGCAAATCTGTATTCATAGTAGTTACCATCCGTGCCTTGAACCTTACCTACATTTACCCAGTCACTACCATTCCATACCCATAAGAAGCCATCAATAACCCAACCGTCTCCTATTTCATTACCACTAGTTGGAAGATCATCTGTAGAGTCCAAAGTACCTTTAATAACAACGCCTTGACCAGTTACTTTTACTACAGCTCCCCATTCTATTACAGAACCTGTTTCACCTTGAACTAATGCTACAGATTTCCACCATATACCAGTAGACATATCAGGAGTAAGTACCCAACCATCACCAGGATTATATGGGTCATTACTAGTAGGCTTCTCAGGTTGAGTCTGACTTTGCTTAAATGCTTCTACTTGATAATTAAAATTATTACCATCTAGACCAGGTACACCAGTAATTAAGTAAGGACCTTGCCAACCTCTTTCTTCTTCAGGTAAGGATTCATCAATTACTAACTTATTATCAAAAGTAACTAAAGCTTGAATACCCCATATAGCTTCTTTACCAGTTGCAGTAGGCATACCTACACCCCAGATACTACCAGGATTAATATTCAATCTATCTGGATCTCTAGGCTTAACGTCACTACCAGATGTCTTAGTATACATTACTCTAAGGTGTTGACCATCTTGACCATCATCTCCCCATTTAGCCCATAATGACGGAGAACTAAAGTTACCCCATTTGTGAGTATCACCTTTATACTTTCTTTTACTAACCCATTCGTATTTAAACTCTTTACTTACTCCCTTAGGATCATCTGTCCAAGGTTGTTCACCAGGAGCTGATTGAGGTATGTACTCATCTTGATCTGGATTATTGTCTGTAATCTCTTTAGGAGAAGCAGGTAACTTGGTACGCTGATATATATACTCTACTCCATCACCATCTTTACCATTTACACCCCATTTAGACCAAATAGTAGGGTCACTCCATTCACTCCAACTGCCATCAGTTTGCAAGTTATGTGAACAAACCCATTCACATTGATACTATTCACTAATACCTGTAGGATGATCAGTCCAACCTTGCCTAATAGCTTCAGTCTGACTATTACCTGTAGGTTTAGTAGGAGTAACTAAACTAGTTACAGTAAGCTTATATACAAACTCAATATTACTACCATCTGAACCATCATGACCATCTGCACCCGTAAGTCTCACAGGTGTACTCCAAGGTACTACTATTGTGCCTTTACTAGAGAAAGTAGCAGTAGACATCCATACATAACCATTAGGATTACTATCACTACCAGACCAACCTTCAGGATATGTAATAGTATTAGTATCGTAATCCCAGCTACCTCCTACAGGAGTATCGGGTCTTTGTATAGTTTTAGTAGATTTGTATGCTATTACTACTCTAGTAGTATCTCCGTCTATACCTGGTACACCATCAATACCATCCTTACCGTCTTTACCGTCTTTACCATCTTTACCGTCCTTACCTGCATCTCCTGTTCTACCTGCTGGTATACCAAATGAGAATAAGAACTTATCTTTATCTAAAGATACAGATGCTGTAGGAGTACTTGATTCATATACATCCTTAATCGCAGCTTTAAACTTAGAACTACCTATAACTATATCAGCTACAGATTCAAGTGGTAATTTGTAGTTATTGTCTTTCTCTGCAGTAACAATGTATTCACCACCTGTAGCTTCAAGCTTCTCTTCTAAGTCTAATATCTTTACACCATCGCATTTTTGTGTCATATCTCTTTATTTTATAATTTACAATAACCGTTACTGCAATTTCCTGTACTGCAAGTATTATTAGAACAAGAGTAACAAATACCACTAAATAAAGTAGCAGAGTTACGCTCTTTCTCTAAATGAAGACACTTATCGTTTTCTGTATTGAAACAATCACCTTTCTGAGTAAGAATAGCATTGTTACAGCAAGTACTAGCTGCACATTTTGGTTTAATAGATATCTCAAGTAATCTACAGATATCTACATATAATTGTAAAGCATCGCGATAGTAATCGGATGCTAAAGCATACTCAAGCAGCTATCTCTTAAAGACTACTAACATTATGTTCTGCATAGTCTGATCATCTAAACAAGTTGAGCAGTGAGTATGTAATTTCCTAATCTCTGCCATATATACAATTGAAGGATTGTAGTATATGCCATGAAAATGTATTTCTTCCTATTCCGTAAAACATCTCAAAGTAACATACTTCATATTCCAATCTAATTCTAGAATATCGTCATTAGTTACAGTTACATTATTATCGGAATCTACTGTAATATTCTCAGAAAAGCTAATGTTATGTATAGGACTGTCTTCAAGTATGTTCTTTAAATTCCATACTTCATCTATATAAACTTCCTTACTATAGCTACTAAGGTCTACTTCAGTCTCTATCTTGAAGGTCAGTTTATCACCATCTATTTGTATATTTGTTAATTTGTCCATATATCAACAATAAAAAAAGTGGAGAGTGGAATATTCCACAACTCCACTTCTGTAGTTTGTAAAAGGAATCTTATCCCAAATTCAATCTCTCTAACGTGGATTAGGCAATTGTCTTACCAGCAATAAATGACTGAATACCTTTATCTACAATAGAATCAACTAAACTAGGACAATAAACTTCCGTAGTCAACGGAGTAGTCTTGATGTACTGATTATCATTGCTCAAGTACAGGTTATCGTTTTCGATGATAGCATAGTCATATTCTGCATCTTCTACTACTTTACGAACCTGTTCAACAATAGGATATGCACCAGTAAATACATGACCTTTATAACCCATATTACGTACTTCTGCATCACGTACTTGCTTCCAATAACCCTTGCCCGGATTACCAGCAGTCTTAACAATCGTAGCACCTACAACTGCCTTAGGCTGATTAGCAAGCAATGCGCCAGGAATAGTTTCATACAGAGAAGCTTCCATAGATACAACGCTGTATTCATTCAAAGAGTAAACACCTTCGTTATCATCCTTCGGCATAGCAGTCAAAGTCAGAACTGCAGCAGAAGCAGAAGCCTGTACTCTACGATTCTTATGAGCATTGATCTTCTTCAAGAAAGCGTCTACTAAATCTTTAGCTGTAGTAGTTTCAGCATATACTTCATAAGTATGAGTAAACTGCCAAGCAGCTTCATACATATCCTTATAAACAATACGCAAAACGTAACGATTGCCAGCAATAATAGTAGCGTTAGTTAAAGTGATTACAATCTTTTCTTCAACAGGAGCTACATATTCGCCAATTACTGCAGACGGTTTAGAAGCTTTCTGGATTTCAGTAGAGAAATCAATATTAGCTTTCTGTGCTACTGTACCATCAGGCATAGTAACATTCATCTTTTCACCTGCTACACCTACATACAGAGAGTTAGCATTTACTGCATCAGCAGCAGTTTTAATAAGAGCCTTATTCTCATCGAACAAAGCAACATCACCAACAGCCAAAGCATCTACTGTAGTGTAAGAAGCCGGAGCTTGTTTTCCAATCAGAACTGAGTGTACTGAAGTTATCATATTAAATGTTTGTTTTTAAATTAGACATTAGCGCTTAGTCTATTCGCTTACTTTCTACTTTCATTATTTCAGATTTCCACGTTAGTAAGCGCCTTTAATTATTCGTCCTAAGATTTCTTAGAACTAGTATTAGGTATAGTTTGCACTATCATTTGAACTGCTAGATCTACTATATCCTAATGAGTGTTTTCTGGAAGATCTGTATATTCTTTAGTAAGATCACTTACATTACCCAGATCTTTTGCTTTTCTTAAGTAGGTAAGTTCATAAGAACTTATATCATAATTACCATCAGTATATAATACAATTTTATTGTCAGTATATACTCTAATAGGTTTTGCTTGATTATAACGCAATCTGTGATCTGATAGACTATTACTTAGTCTAGAGCTTACTGTCTCTATTGTAGCCTCTATTACATCAGACTCATGAGTAATTAAGTTATTACATTTATTATCCTTTATACTTATGTATACATTTTCACCAAGTGCAAACATATAATCTTCAGGATAATTGGCTTCCCATTTGTTACCTAACTTACTAAAATTATAAGTAGTATAATCTTTAGTATTTACTAAAGTACGTATGTTATCAGTAATCTCTTGATTCCTCTAGAATACTCTAAAATTCTATTTGACATATTCGTCTTTAGCTTTATTTATAAAATGAAACAAAGTATCTGAAGGAAACTTGATAGTTTCATTATAATGAGGTATGATATTATTCAGCTGCCTCTCTACATTTATTTGAAAATCTCTCTCACACATAATTATTCAGATACTTGGTTTAACTAAAACTTAGAAGATTGTCTTTGAGATTCTATATTCTCTAAAGCAATTACTACAGCTCTATTAATAATCTCATACATAACATCTTCAGGGAAGTCTAATTCTTGTTCAGGTTTAGTATAATCAAACTTAGTTGGTTTCTTAACATAAGTGAGATCTACTCTATAGAACTCTGTATTATCTTCTACTCTTGGAGCATACATAGGATCCTGCATTAAAACAGGATCTACGTATACTAAGAGTTTATCGTTTTCTAAAGTAGCTACTGGATTCTCTACCCAAGGTATATTATTATAAGTCTGCTTAAAAGGCTTTACTACTTCATGGCTAGTAAGTACACAGTTAGTCTAGAATTGTCCATACTTAAGTAATACACTAAGTATAGTCATTCTATTATCTTCATCATGAACGTCTTCTAATGCATACTCATTATAGTCTGTATGTACAGCATGAAGGTTAACATCTGTAGCTATTAACCTCTCTATTTCAGATAAGTTAGATACAGAACCTTCCAAACCTACTCTTAATGCATTGTTACCAGTAATCTTATTACTTAAGATTTCTAACTATGCTTGATTAAGAAATAAGTCTACTTCTTCATCTAAGAATGCTGGGCATCCACCATAAGCAATACCTTCTGCATTCTTATCCAGAACTACCTTGAAAATTATATGAGAATCTTTATTAGTCATTACTTAGATTTAATTTCATTAAGTATTGCTAATTTAATATCTTGATTCTTCTTATCCTTAAGATAAGCAATTACATCTTCAAGACCATTACCAATTAAATCAGTACCAAAGTAATATTGAGCACGATTCTTTCTAATAATGTTTTTAGCAATAGCTTCTTCAATTACGAAGTTAATTTCTTTATTAGGGTTATTTACCCATTTCATCAAGAACTTAGAAGGATCAGCTTCAATAAATTCTGACAATTTGGCTTCAGCAACTTCATTAGACATAGAGTCTGATTTCATACCATAGAGACGTAAACACTTACGCATTTCTTCAGTAGACATCTTATCCATTTCTCTATATGCTTCACGCTTAACCTTATTGAACTTATTCTGTTCCTCTGCTTCACTATCCTTATTAATCATAACATAATCTGTGCTAGGCTTAATATCATTAAGACCATTAGCAACTCTTTTATGCTTCTTAAGGAATAAATATTTTAATTCATCCTCAGGTCTATTAGTATCCAATATTAAATCCTTTTTGCCAATCTTAATAGCAAAAGTATCCCAAAACGCACTATTAGGAGATAACTATCCCTCAGGATAACCAATTTCTTTTTCTAATCTAGTTGCATCTTCTACAGATAAACCAGTATATAAATTACCAGATCTAGTCCAGTAAGAGCTTACATAGTCAAAACATGTAGGCCATTTAGTAATCCCAGTCCAGGGATTGGTTTTAATTATTCTAACGATTACTTCCATAATATAAAATATTAGATTATCAAGTTAGTAGGGGCCCTAAGGCCCCTTTTTATTTGTTAACCGCAGGCTCGTTATCACTCAGCTTCCATGATTAGTTCCCCACATGCTCTGGGGTCTCTAAGCATTATGCCCATTTCTCCTAAGAAGAATACAGTATAACCGTCCTTACCATTAGATCTCAGAGTATTAATAGACTTACCGTAGCCAGAAGGAAGAACTGCACCACCGGTAGTCCAAGTTACGAATTCACGATCCTTACGAACTACCTTAACGATATTAGCTTCACCATCACGTCTACCCAGATCTAGGAATGTCATACGATATGATTCCAGCGGTTTCAAAGTAACCGGATGTAACTTACGATTGTAAGTAATATCGTCATACAGCGGGAAATACTTCAGAGTCAACTCGATACCATTAGTCATCTTATAAGTCTTAAATTGACCACCAAAAGTAAGGCTATCACCAGAACCAGTTACAAATACTGTATCAATCAAGTTCATGTTAACTACCTTTTCTTTCAGGATTCTATCGAATTCACGGATACCCATTTCACCAGTCAATGCAACAAACTTACGTTCGTTAGTACCAAGTACGTTGTAAGACAGGTCAAACAGGAAGTCTTCCAACAGTTCTGCAGTAAGATGAGTATAGTAACGTCTATTAGACGGAGCAATCTGTTCCAACAGACCGGCGCCAATAAATACCGGACGGCCGTTAGTACCTTTCAGATTACAAGAACCATCTTTGTTTACATTAGATTTCATGTAAACCAAGAAACGTTCACATCTCTTATACCATTCACGCAGAGCTACCCATTCCTGATAATCAGCCCACAAATAAGACTTCTTACCAGTCTTAGGATCTTGCAAAGCAATAGCCATTACTGTAGAATAAGCTGAACCAGTAATATCATAGTTGATACGAATTGTAGTAAGATAATTACGCATCTTGAAGTGAGTATTATAGTTCAGGATATCACCCTCTTCACTGTACTCTTCAACAGCAGAAGCCAGACGAGATACTTGGCAACCCGGTTTCAAGAGTTCTGCAGGAATATAAGAAGTAGGCTGACCATCAGCTACAAAACAAGTATATACCCACAAGTTACCATCTTGGTACGGAGCACCTGCTACACGTACTTGGAATTCCTTATCATCAAATTCCAATACAGCAGTAGGACCAAACCAGTTATCTTCTAACCACAGCATAATAGGTGTATTGCCAAGACCCGCAGTTGAATCATCTGTAATAGCTGCACCATTCCATTTTGCATCTCTAATTGTAACTGCTCTATCGGCATCAATCATTACATTCCACTCCCAGCTCGGTTGATCAATTGTCATTACATTACCAAGACCACCAGTAAGCATATCCAAAGAAGTGTTGTAACCATTATCTTTGGTACCGAATACATAGGACAACACAGTAGCAACCTGATACGGATTCTATTGTGATGCTGCAGAAATCTTAGCGGTATCAATCAAATCACTGAACCACTTACCTTTATACAGTACCAAATTATTCAGAATATTATTATCCATAAAATACTAGTAAATTAATTTTTAGTTATTATTAATTAGCACGCAATCTTCGTGCGAAGGAATTCCACATAGACTCGGTGCTAGTGTTATCCTGTTTATTAGTCTTTCTACTTACTCCTGTTCTATTAAGGCTATTTTTAAACTTGTTAATAGCGGCATTTTGACCTTTTACTTCAGCAGCTTTTACAAGCGTATCTCCTTTCATAGTGAAGTAGGCAGACTCAATTAAATTCTTTACGCTCTTAGACCAATCTTTTTGAAATTTGGTCATACCATCAGAGGTAGGTTTGAATATATATTCCAACAGTATTTGTTTATCCTTTTCTGGAATTTTAACACCGCGGATATTATCCATGCCCTTTATTTCGTTGACAACGGTATCAAAGTACTCCTGTTGACGTTGGGCTGCGAGCTTAGCGGCATTTTCTTGGTCTTTCAATAGCTGTTGTTTCTTATTCTCTCTTATGTCCTTAAGAGCTTCAGCAGCATCTTGGGACTCATCTTCAAGAATACCAGCTTCCTCGTATTTAGTAAGTTTCTTTTCAATCTATTTAGCATTAAAACCCTTTTCTTTAAGGAATTCTTTTAATACCAACTTCTGATTACTTTCATCTTCAAGATCAATATCATCAAGATCAATTTCATTGTCAATTGAGAAATAATCTCTCAAATTACCACCATTCTTAACAAACTTATCAAGTTGCTCAACTTCTTCACTAGCGTATTGTGGTACTGAGTTTTCTTCAATTACATCATTAAAGTAATCAATTAAATCTTCTACAGTCTTAGGTTTGTCATCATCCTCAATATCATCCCAACCTAATTTTTCAGATAAAGAGTCAAAGAAACCTGTTACTATGGTAGTTTCATCAGCAGATTCTTCTGGTTCTTCTTCCTCAACTTCAGGTTCTTCTACTTCTTCTTTTGTAGTAGTCTTAGGTTTAGCCTTAGGTTTAGATTTTACTTCTTTATCTTCTTCTTCAAGCTCTTCCTCTTCCTCAGTTTCAGTTTTAGTATTCTTACGAATATTATTTAATTCTTCTTCACTGAGTTCTTCTCCTACTCCTTCAAGATCAATTTTTGTTTCTTCCTCTTCCTCATTAGTAGGAGGAGTAATAGGTTTATTCTTTACACTTGCTCCTGGCATGAGATCCTCAAATACCTCAAAACCGTTCAATGTTACATTATCCATAATTATATATAATTAGATTTGTTATTTTTTCTTTCTTCCTTTATGTTTCCATTTTTTCGCATTCTAAGCAAAGATAGCTCTTTTACGAGTTAATGGATTTTTACTATGAGTAAGTTCTTCAGTTGTTTTACCAGTTCTTTTCTTTAAAGCATTGAACTTACCTCTATTCTTTTTCTTTATATGAATACCACCATACTTATATGAAGGTATGGGATATTCCGGCATGATACCTGTATAATCTATCAGATCACTCATTTTTATTATCATTAAAGTAAGCGTTAGTTCCTAATGCAGTAGTACCAAGCAACGGAATAGCGTTAAACCATTTAGTATATGCATTAATATTCTTATGCTGTTTAAACATCTTCTTTATAGGATCACTATCATACATTTTATCTAGATACTTCTTAAGTAGAGTAGACGATACTGGTTCATCTAAATTCTATATATCTCCATTCTATTTGAGCATAGTTCTTAGCTAATTCATATAAGCTTTCTATTCTGTACCTTTTCTGTAATAGTCAGTAGCGTCTGTCTATTTTAGTGAATTCTCTAACTACTTTAACATATTATTATTGACAGATGTATCTATATTTCTACTAATTATATAATCAGTATAATGATTCATTTCGTGATTAGCTAATTGCATAGGATCTCTATACATTCCTGTATTTACCCATAAATCAAACTCATTAGGTTCTGCTCCTACTCCAGTCTTATTAAATCGTTCTTCTGCAAATGGTTTAGCCTATAATCTTCCAGAAGCTACCATATCTTTGGGTTGAACTTCAGGTAAATCAAAGTACCTATGCTGATACAAATCATCAAGCAGATCATAAGTTTCACTATAATTAGTACCGAATATTTTATCTGCCTATTCAGCTCTATTACGATAAGGTATTGTATTAATGTCTTCTAGAACTCTATTTCTAGAATTAGCTATATCTGATAAATAATCTCTTTTCTTACTAATATTACCTAGAGCCTGATTTATTAAACTTTGTTCAGTTCTATTTACAGTAGGAATGTACCTAGCAGCAGCTTTTACATTTCTTAAACCACTAGGAACAAAAGGTAATACTGTAAGAGCGGCCAATCCAGCACCTAACCAATCTCTATTCTTTACCGCATTATAAGTATCTCTAGCTGATATAGCGTCGCCAATAGGAGTCATATTAGCAGCATCTTCAAGACTGAATACAGGTTTTAAGCCTTCCTCTAAAGGTCTACCACTACGACTTCTACCAGTAGCTTGATAAAACTTTTCCATATCTGGATCGCCTGTTTGGCCTCCATCTACGAATGATTCTGTTGTATTACTTAATATAACAGGCGCTGCTATTGCAGAAGCATACTAGGAAAACCACTTTGCAGCTTTTTCCCAATCGTATATCTTATCAAACATTTCTGTCATATTATTATCCAAACCAGTATCTTTCACGTAATTTTTAGCGGCATTTCTTAACTCATCTGTTGTAATATCTCTGTTGCGTGACATCTTTAGCCAATCTTTTATCTAAGTCCCTCTTGCTGCCAACTCTGTAGAATTATTCTTAGAAAAGTATACATCTTGCGAATTATCGTTAAACCATTCCAAAACACTCTATCTTCCGGCCTGTGAAGGCTTATTTACAGCATGATCTAATTCATGGCTTGCTATTATAGATTCATCTATATCTGTTATTTTATTTCCTGTGCTCTTTTTATACTTTCTTCCTTTACTTGTGAAGTTGGCTAACGGGTTCTTATAGATATTACCATTCACAGCAAAGTACGGATCCCTATAATTCGATCTTATGTAAGCCAATGGTGCAAATATGGCAGAATTAACTTTATCGGTTCCAATCGATCTTGCGGCATTATAATAATCTTTAATTAATTTTGGATTTAAAGAATTTTTAAACTAGGAACTATTTATAACATCGTTTTGTGTTAATTTTTTTCCGGTTCGATTATTTGCCAATTCCAAACCTGTGCCAACATTGTTTTCATTGTTGTTAAACAACCTAGCCAAATGATAATCTAAAGCATTACTGTTCCTATTTTTGTACTTTTTAAGTCCTTTTATTACGCCAAACCCTAAATAATTTGTAGGATCTAATGGATCTGTGATTATTCCTGATAAATCCATAGCAGCACCTAATCCTCCAGTACTACTCATAGCAGGTAAAGCAGCACCAGCTACAATAGCCCCTACATATGGAGCAGCATCTCTACGACCTTTGTCTACAGCTTCTTCTAAACTGATATTACTTTGTGGAGTGATGACTACTTCAGGTGTATGAACATTTGCAATCTCACCAAATCCATCAGGAGTGGCTTCGTATTCTTTAGTAACTGGCACATACATTGTTGGTGTTCCTGTATGATTAGAATAACTACCAACAAGATTGCCATTAACGCCGCCATCATCAAAAGCATCTACTTTCCAATCCCAATAGCCTTTACCGGGATTGTTTTCCCGGTAAGACTTTAGGTCTTGCATTCTCTATTTAAATGCTTGTCTATCCATATTAGTACTTACATGTTTCTAAGTACATCTTTAATAGATTAACTAAACTTTCAGGATCTGATGAATGTGCTCTAAGACATATCATTGGTTCTTTATCTGTTTCACAAAACTTATCGTGTAGTACTAAATAATAAGTTAAAGCACTACCGTCTATATTACTAGTGTACCACCAATAACATCTATAATTTTCATTCAGATCTTCAGGATATTTCTACTAAAGATATTTCAATGTTTCTTCACTATCCATAATTTTTTCAATTATTTCTTTCCGCCTTTGCCCTTCTTAGAGCTACCAGACTTTTTACCTCCACATGTCATAATTAATCTCTCCTATTATTTAATTGTTTTAAGATATTGTTTCCAATTTTTCTTATTAGCCTTATAAGTCTTCTTTCTGTCCTTAATTTTGTACTTATCAAGATCCTCAGGCTTGCGTGTTTTCAGATAATCAAAGTTATCGTCATTAGCATAAGCTTCCATCTCATAAGGAATAGTATAGTAAGCACTAGATGCAGGGTATATAATTGGGTTACCTTTAATCCATTCCCACACATAAGACCAATAATAACTTATCCATCTCTTTTTATCTTTAGCTTCATAGAGATGAATATTTTCATGATTCCAAGTAGTAGGCTTAATCTGAGATTCAGGTTTTCTACTTAACAAGTAACCACACCAGCTCATTGCAGAATAACCACTAAATGGATAATGATCCATATGCTTATACTCTACTTTATCTGCTTTTACTTTAGTAAATAGTTGTTTAACTATCCACCATGTTTCTTTAAACCAATTCATAATTATTTACTCTTTTTAGCTTCTGCGTTTGTCTTATTCTTAAGTGCTGTCTTAGCTTTTAATCTTTCTCTCTCCATTGCTGCTTTATCTTTAGCTGCTTGCAACTTCATTTCGTGATCCATTCTTTCTCTTTCAAGCTGATTTTTCTTATCTTCTATCTCTTTCTTCATCTTCTGCTCTCTAATCTTAGCATTGAATTCAAATTGTTTAGAAGCTTCATCAGATGCTTGCTTACGTTCAGCTAAAGCTTGCTGGGCTATTTCCATGACATCAGGTACACCATTCTCATTCTAATCCATATTCTCAGTACCTCTGTAAGCATTAAGTTGAGCTACAGTAATCTTAGTAGCATTATCTTGATCTATCTTATATTTTTCAAGATCCATTTCTGCTTCTTTAATCATAAGCTCCTCTTCCTTAATCTCATTTTGCATTTGAATAGCTTGCTGTTCACGTTCTGCTTGAGCTTGTTCCATAGCTTGTTGTTGCTCCATACGTTTCTGCTCAATTTCCTCTAATCTAGACTTAATCATACTAACATTATCCATAGTAATGATTTCGGCTATATCAAGTAAACTAGCTCCGTTCTGCATAGCAGGCTGCATCAACTGCTTAAGAGTTTCTATGTACTGTTGATTCTTAGTAGTATCCTCTATAAAGATATCAAAATCTTCATACAACATATCGTCTGATAATGTTAGAAAAGCCCTAGTAGCATCATCTAATACGTATTGTAAATGTGTTTTACTACCATCTTTCCAAGCCCATCTAGCAGTATTTAACAGCATAGTCAAACATTCTCTTTTTATCTAATTATGTGTCCAGAACCAAGGCTCAGTGATATGAGCTGACTATACTACAGATCGTTCTACATTACCTACTAATTCATTAGATGAAATAGATCCTTCTCTTTGTTTACTAACCCCAGATATTTCAGCTAACATGCTTTCAATTTTATCCATGAGGTTAATATACTAATCAATAGTATTAGCCATAGTAAGATCTAACGCTGTAATCTAATTAAATTGACTAGGCTTACCGCCCTCTCTACCAGGTATATCCCACCCTTCTTCGTATGGATTAATAAAGTTTACGCCTAGAGCAGATAAGTAATGCATCCATTTAGATACGTCTATATTCATAGATTTTGGTATCTAAGTAATGTCCATATTTACTACTTTACCTTTATCCCTAGCCATAGCGAGTTCTAGTCTGTACCATAGTACAATATACATATACTGTAATGGCTTCATCATGCTAACTAAACTGCGAGGTCTACTGTTTGTATTATTATATACTACTCCAGTATAAGGTAATCTTTGAGAGTTAGGATTATCAGATGAAGTATATTGATATTCTAATGGTTGTATTCCTATATATAAGTCTTCTCCAGCTCTATATCCCTCCCATACTTCAGTAATCCATTTCCATTCTACATTAAGTTCCGTCCCGGTCTCTTTATAGCTCTCATCTACTTGATATTCTTTAGGCTCACCTAATTCAGGATCAATTATAGTAACGAATCCTATCTTCTTAAATGATTTCCAGCAACAGTGCCATACTTTCACACTATTAGTACTATCAAATGGATTACTACTGAACCCGTTAATAGTATGAGTCTTAATATGAGTATAATCTAAAGACGTCTTTCTTACTTCAGGATTTATACCTCCTTTAGAAGCTTGATCCATCATATCTAACAACTGATTTAGCTGTTTCTCAGACATCTTGTCATATAATCTATCGTATAGCTCAGTAACAGACATATTCATTTCATAACAGCACCATTCTGCGTCGTGAATGAATTCTAAGTCGGACGTTTCAGTATCATAATCAAAGTAGATAGGATTAACACGTTCGAGGCACGGCTCTCCATTCAGTATACCTACATAGTATATCTCTTCACCACCAACTAAAGCATCCTTCCAACCTTTAAAGAATTCATGAGTAATATTTAACTTATTCTTTAAGTAATTAAGACTGTGGTATGCAGTTATTTCTGCGATATCTTTATAGTCTTTACTCATGTATTTTTGTATCTACTAAGGAGTCATTATTTCACCATTTTGCAAAGCTTCCTAGTATCTAGCTTGTTCTTCAGGACCTAATTTACTCATTATAGTAGCTTGAATATAATCTATTAAAAGCTATTTAGCTTTGTCCTGCATTTCACTAGCAGCTATATCGCTTGTACGTACTACTTTAAAATTGAATGGTCTTTTGGTTTCTTCTCCCAACAGTAAATCTATCTTAGGCTTAATTATATTATAATCCTAAGCCATTGCAGGAAAGCCGTCCTGCTGTTTAAAAGGATTAGTAACATACTTTAGATCTTTTTCATTGTATATACTATTATAGAGATCATAGTATGTTTGCATCTCCTCTCTGCGAGTTCTGTTATTGCCATTTCTAGAACCTCCTAAACTACGACCTATAACATAGTCTATACAACTTTCTTGCCAGTCTTTTGTCTTCTTAGACATAGGAAGTTTCTATATTGGCATTTGATTAATATTATTCATAATTAAAACATATATGCTTCGATATTATCTATAGCTTCGTCGTCACGAAACCATTCTTGAGTGAATATAGGGCCTTCAAACAGCACCCTATTTCTATTCTCTTTTTTAATCTCTTTTACTTTAACATTATATAGCTATTCTCTATATATCATTACTTGGGTCAACGCCATTACACGGTCTACGTTAACTACATCATTTGCAGCTATAAGTTCCTCTAATAGCGGTTCCGACATTATATTGTATAAGTTCTTCTTGCCATCCGCATTAATATCATTAAGCCAGTCTTTTATTAGTCCCCATCCCCACTGCTTAATCTATTTATTCATATGGCAACCCTTTTTTCTATTTACTTTAGAATTACTTACTATATCATTAATTATATCTGGTTGATCAGCAAGTAAGTAGTCACAATGCTTATTAGTAAAGTAAACAAATATACCTTTATTTTGATTCTCATACATTGCTCTAGCATTATAGTATATAAGCAATTTACGTACATTTTCATAAAAGTCTTCTGCTGATTTAGGTCTACCTGTATACTCCGCTACTATTATATCTGAATACTGTTCTATAGACTATACTCTCTTATATATAAAACAAGAACCTAATGATGTAGTACTCGATTCGTCATAATCATATGAGTCTATACCTGCAATATACAAACCAGCACTAGCATCCTTATTAGGATGCTCCCATATTACTATAGAACCAGTAGGATCATCTCCTACTAACGCTCCAGTAACTTCATCCCTTTTAGTTCTTAATGGATAATGTGTTATATCTCCTGTCTTCTTAATAACCCATTTAAGGCTACCGTCAGGTTGCCATACTAGATCGCCTACCTACTTATGATTCTATAATTTTTTATTAGTTCTGAGTAATGATAACTACTCCTGTAATTCCTTCTTAGGAAATATGTTACCATTAAACTCTAGCATAGCTTCTGCTGGAGTAATAGGTCTTTCTGCAACGTATCTGTCGATAGCTGCATTGTTGGTTGCGCTAGTTATTACTACTTGTCTCTCTGCTAATATATGTTCTAAAGATTTCTTACGGTATGTATTACCATCTTCATCCATATATATACGTTTACCATTCTCATCACGTATATCTAAGTTAGTATATTGGGGTACAAAGAAACCACATTTATTAGTAGTAGCAGACTCATCCCATATGTTGTCAAATCCTAAACAGTTGTATCCATCAGGATTATAGAACATATCCTTCATGGTTTCAAATGCAGAGCCTTCATCACCACCAGTACCCCATACTATCATAGTACCAAAGGCTATACCATCTACCTCTACAGAAGGTCTAGCGATTTGCCATGCTGCTCCTAATTCAGAGAAAGAACCACCTTCCTCAAACATAATAAGGTTAGCTTTCTTACCACGTACTACATCAGGATTATCTTTCAAAGTAACACCTATAATTTCTGACTTATAACCTAATTCTATGATTTTACCATAGTCATCCTTAGTATAGAATCCAGCACGTCTACGCATCTAGGTATTAACTGATCGCTTCTTTCCCCATGCAGTATTCTTATCTATAAAGTCCATATAATCCCAAGCTTTAGTAAGAATACCATCATCTGTCAAATACTATTTATTTGATGCATATATGAAGGTTTTAGAGTATGGTATTAGATAGAAATTGCGGCATGCCATAGAACCACCTTTGTATGAAAAACCTTTACGTCTAGACTTAAGTAAGCATAAATGTTTACCCTACTCTTGGGCTTCCTATACTGCATTAAAATAGTAATAGTCGTAATCCCAGAAGTCGGGGAAAGTTACTTCATTAACACGTTTTACTTTAGTATTACCTAATTCATCTGTAGTAATATGATTGACTATACGAGATATAGGACAGTAGTTTAAATAAAAATAGTTATACCCACTAATGAAATCCCCATCATCAGCTGTATAACCATCTACACATCTTTTACTTTCCTCATCCCAGAACTTAAAATATTCTGAAGTACCTTCTGGATATACGCAATAAGAACCAGTAGCTATAAACTATAGTGCTGGCCCTCTAAATTTATTACTATTTACTATCTTCTTATTGAAGTCTACCATTCTTGTTCTTACTATTTGATGAGATTATTTAAAGCTTCTTTTATAGTTTTTCCTGTTTGTTTCTCTAATTCTCCCAACGCCATATTCCACATTTCCAGATTAATTGAATACTCATCAAGTTCGTCCTGCATAAAAAAAGTTACATTCTTACCTCTAAGTTTATCCATATTAGTACGCTTTATATTTAAAAGGGGCGCGTTTCACAACGAACCCCTTTTTCTTACTTTATTAATCTTGAATTTTAGTAGAGGAGATTTCCAGTGGCTGCAACCTAGTTTCTTGAGCTAGGGTTTATACGCCTTATATTTAGTACTCCCCACCTGGGCTAACATTACCCCAGACTACCTGTTCACGATAACTACCTATCCAACAAGTTTCCTTCTGCTATTATAGTTTCAAAGGACTAGTTATGTAACTTTCGATGGCAATTTGCACAAAGCACTATGCATTTATTAATCTCATTAATAACTTTATTTAAATTTTCAATTTTTATTAAATCAGATATATTACCTTTTTTATCTCTTAAATGATGGAAATCTAAACAAGCTATATTAGTTTCACCACAGATAATACATCCTTTAGATTTAATGTTATTAACTATTGATAGTATTTTTTGCCGTTTCAATTTAGATGTTTTTCTATAGTTTGTTTTGTTTCTTTGATAGTAGCTAGAGCACATCTACTTATGGCAATCTCTACATTCACTTTGTAATCCATCTTTTTTGAGTTTATTTTTATTAAACTCACTTGTAGGTTTTTCTAAACCGCACTTTGTACATATTTTTGTTCTCATAAATATAATATTTGTGCGCATCTCTAACCTACGCTGTTGGTCGCCCCGCTCTCGTGCCAACCGGAGACCTTCTGTTTTAGAGACAGATGTGCAGAGTCGCTACACCACAGGGCAATATTAAGAGGGAGAGGAAGGACTCGAACCTTCAAACTCAAGAGCTTTATTAACGACGACTTCAGAGCGCTTCCGTCAATCTACTGCCGTATACCTATTCCGCCACTCTCCCATACACGTGGATATTCTTACCCTCCACGTAAGGGTTCTGATGGTTTAGAACCAAGATTTAATTCTTTGCCATAATGACTTCTTTACAGGTTTGTTCAAATATTCCGAAGCTTCTTCAATCTGTCTAAACACTTCTTCTGTATCCTTAGTCAAATCTATAGTAATCGTAAATTTCTTATTCATAATATTTTTATTTATACACTATAACGTGTTGTTAATATTTAGTTATATTTTAATGTATTATTTCGCCAACTCATACGGATTTACTTTAGCATCTCCTTTAACTTTACCTATAGCTAATTCTTCAGCTTTAACCATTGTTTCTAGTGAATCAATACTCTTAAGTACTCCACCAACGGAAGTCATGCCAGCTAATAAGTCCTTAATCTTCTTTTCATCTAAAGTATCGTCTAATGACTCTTTATAGTACTTACTCACACTATCTAACTTTAGACGCATATTGTTTAACATTTGTAGAGCTCTAGTATTAAGTAAGGTTTTATATTCATCTTCACAAATCAATTCTTCTGTAGTCAATTTGTAATTCTCATCATCGAATATTTCCTTTTTCAGTTTAAGTTCTCTACTGTCTTCATCCATACTTTGTACATAAGGGCTATCCCATTTATTCATAAGTACAATGTAACTTATTACTTTAGTAGCATGCTCCTTATCAGGTTTATCTGCATCCCACACTCTTCTAAAGCATGGGATGCCTATAGCATCTGGGTGTATTTTTACTTTACCTCCAATAAGATCAAATAGTTTCATTCGTAAGAACTTGTTTATTATCTTCTTTACTCCATCTTATAAGATCGTCTTTAGCAAAGGCATCAGAACAGACTATTGGTTTTAGCGTCCACTTATTACTTATAGAATCATATTTACTTAGTATAAGTACAATATCCCCTAATTTATAGTCTATTACTTCCTCTTCTGTTATTACTTGACCATCCTACTATGCAACATACATAGTTCTACATTCAAAGTTATCAGATACATTTTTAATGCTATTAGTATCTACTTTATATAAAATAGCATTACCGTATTGATCTATCAATAATTTATCCATATTAGCAATCACACTTTACAGTTTCACAAGCACAATCACAATCACAATAAATATCACAAGAAGTAGATTTCTTTTTTTCTTCTTGCCCCTTTTCTAGCAATCTGTTATAGTGATTCTTTACTTCATCATTTTCAATAAAGATGTACTCTGCATCACTTTCTTTATCTATAGGATACAATTTTATTACCATAGTGCCTTTAGTAACACTCCTTCTCTCTTTAGAACCATCTTTCTTTGTATAGATCCACTCTCCATCTTCAGGAATATACCACGTATAGTCTACATAAAAATGATTTAGTAAGCTAACATTTTCTACTTCTTTACCGTAACTAATAACGGTGCCTCTATCTACTGAACAAATATACTTAACCATAATAATCAATCAATTAAATAACCTAAATAATATTCTTTCTATAATCTCGCTATAATTTCCTTAGCACGTCCCATTGGTACATTCGGATTCACATAATCTGGTTTTATTTGATAATTCTGTATTATCTGCTAAAACTTCTCTATCTCCTCCTGTATGCTCTACTTTTTTATATTCTTCATACTTCTTAAATAGCATGTCACACATCGCATTTACCTGATCGGCTCTACTAGGTTCTGCATTACTCTTCCCATTATCTACTATAGTAGTAGTAATACTGTCAATTACATCATTTGTGAAATCTTCATAAGTAATTACGCCTTCATTAATTAATTCATCTACTTTGTTATACAGGCGCTTCATTTCCTTACTAAATGAACCATAGAGTGGTTTATTGTTTTCCACTTCTAATTTCCACATCATTTTACTTTCTTCAATTGTCATATTCTTTGTTTTTTAACTCATTACAGATAGTATTACTTATATTTCCTGCAGCCCATCCTACTAAATAGGCATACGCTTCATTGCCGTCTTTAAAGTCTTGCGTATATAAACCTAATTGTTCACAAAAGTAATCTGCAACATGTACTGCCTCATGAGGAATCATATCTGGAGTAATATCTTCTGTACTAGTAACAGCTATCACTATCACACCGTATTTATTATCACTCTTACGTATTACTTTACAAGTAACCATTCCTCCATCATATTTATCTATTTCTTGTAATAACTTATTGTATTCACTTCCATCATTATTACCGTATACATCAAGAAATATAAAATATTTATCCAAATCCTCAATATTAGTACTTACAAATAATAGTCTAGGATATATTTCAGGACTATAAACATCGTACGGTTTCTTTTTCATATCTTTTCTTTAATTTGAATTTACCCAAGTAAGAGAATCTAACTGGTTTAGGATCTAAGTTAGAGATGATACTATTAGTAAATCTAAACGGGCTGTTACATATTACTTCTATAATAGGATATGGTATGTTATACTTATTACTTAGCTCAGTATATATACTCACTTGATTCCTCATTTAAATCTATCTTTTTGTAATATTTACATTCTTCTAAAGTAGAAGAATCATTAAATGTATTAGGCCTTACTATATTGATTATAGCTTTGATATCTTCCCAATTTCTATCATTTATATCATAAACAGATTGTAGTTTGTGTATCTCCTGTTTACTGTACTTGCGTATAGGAGTATACGCAATAAAATTATACTCATCTATCGTAAGTAGCTCTACATTAATAGGAATGATCTCAAACTTATTATAAGGCAAATCCTTTTTCTTTAATTTATTCCATAATCTGGTAAATATGTTATATTCTTTCCAACATAATATAGTGCCAGGTCTTACTATTGTTGTTTTAATCTTCATCTTTATTTACTCTTAATATTATAGTAATTTGTACTCTATCGCCGATTATTTCAGGTATAAGCGCCTTATTCACTACAACTTCATCTTCAATCTTACCTTTAACTAATATGCCTTGCTTCTTAAATCTAGCTATATATCTACTAAGATTATCAGGAGTAATACCTAATACTTTCCTAATATATTTTCTATTTTCAGTAGATATTACATTCTTACTTATGTTAGGGAGCTTAGGAGTGTTAATATCTATTGCTATAAATGTAGCTAGTAACTCTAGCTCCCTATCAGTAAGATCAAGTATACCATTAAGGCTCTTTAAGAATTCTGTATTTAAATCGGCTTTGCTTACGCTTTTTACCAATTTATTCATTTGTTAACGTATCCTTAATTTTATTTAAAACCTTATTTAAGTTATAATATACTGTCTCAGCTTCTAACTTAACACAAGGCTGTATTTCGCCTTTATTTGCTTTTTCATTAGTCTCTTTTAAGTTACTTTCGTATTTCTTAAGTAAGTCATCAATGAGCTCTAAAGTAGCATCTACATTATACTTACTTTCATCATCAATACTTAAAAGATAACCTTCTTCACATAAGTAATCTGCAGTATCATAATCTAAAGACATCATTCTAGTATAATTATCTTCACTAACGTTAAATGACACTAAACCTGTTTCATCTTCTGCTAATACATCACCTTTCTTAGCAGAACCAAATTCCTTAATTACTTTGTAGCTCATAATATTTATTTTAAATGTTTATGTATCTATAAACGGTAGATTAAATAAATGTTAAAATCTGTTAACATTTATTAACACTTGTTATATAGATAATAAAAAACCCTGACTAACGCCAGGGTTCATTCTAACAATGAGTTAAGCAAATTTAAATTGTATTTGATATAGCAATTATATCATATGGTTTGACTAATTGACTATCCTTAAACAAATCAAAGTCCTTAGCAAACTTTTTATTATAAACAATAGTATCTCCTACTTTATATTCACATTCTGTTAAGCATGTAGGAATCTTCAATACTATACCTGTTGAATATTCAGACTCTACCTCCTTAGTTTCAGTTTGTGTATCATACTTATTGAAACCATCTTCATCAACTTCACCTGTAGGAATCTGCTCTGTTATCTCTTTAGTAACCATAACTGGTTCCAAAGGCTTAACTAACACATCCTTCAACATAGTATACTTAATTCCATTTACTACTGTTTCTAGTACTTTATCTTCCATAATATTCTATATTTAATACTCAAATAACGTATTATTTCTTATTTTGTTTCTCTAATATTAATATATTTCCGCCATTAGAACAACAATAACGTCTAGCTAAAGTAGGACAGTTTTTATTTAAAAAATAACAGCCATCACAACTACCTATTGGATTAGACTCTACTATAAACTATTTATTGTCTATTGTTACTGGTATTCTATCTCTTACTATCTTTGCTAATTCCTAATCATTTAATGTCATAGTCCTTTCCTTTTCCGTGTTTATCTAAGTAAAGCATAGCTATTGCATTCCAAGCTACAGCTGCTAAGTGGTTTACTTTAGTTTCATCATCAACTTTATTACCCTTTTCATATTCAAGTAAGTGTCTTAACATAGCTGCTTTATAACGTTGGTAACCATTGTCTAAATTCTGCCAATTATTATCGCCATACTTAATAGAACCAGCAGTATAAAGCTTTACTATGTCTTCAATCTCTTCTAAAGGTAATAAATCCCAACGTAGCTTACCGTCTTGGTAATCATTTTTCTTCCCCTCTTTCATAAGATATATAGACCTGTTTATCACCAAAATTCTTTAATATGTTACTATCTATACCTATTATAGTAGCTTCATTATTTAAACAAGTTTTATACTTTAATACTAAAGTATTAGGAATATCATTAAATAGGTCTGTTATAATAGCAGAATCTATATACAGCTTTACATTAGTTATATTTATCTGAGTATTATAAATATCATCTATACTATTGTCAATATCACTTATTGTAATTTTATTCATTGCTTATCTCTTTTAAGTATAAATCCTTGAGTACATAATGAAGTAATCCTAGAAGGGCAATAACAATTGTATAAATCACATCCTTGACACATACCTTTTACTTCATTCTCTACTAAAGTATAAGGTTTATTACCAAAATATACTTTCTTACCTAAGTAAGCTACTTCTCTAACTTGTTTCTGTTTCATAGTAATTATATTTGTAATTATCTAAAGTAGGAGTAATTAATATTATATCACTTTACTTAACTAGACACTGTTATTACTTTACCCCTCTTACTCCCCATATAACGTCTAATATACTGTCTTAGTTACTATTTCTTTAACATTTATTAACATTATTTATGGTTATTTAACGCTATTAAGTTCACTATTTTTAACATTCATTAACGATTTTAACTCATCAGCTAACTTCTTAGCATCTGGATGAGCTGCACCACTACAACGTAATTCAAAGAAATGCTCCCAATCTGATTCAAAGCCTGTCATTACTAATTCTGTCTTAGTTGCATTAGGTAGTACTTGTCTAGCTTGTTGCGGTTTCCAACCTCTATTTATAAGCATAAAATAGTAATATTCAGCATTTTTTATAGACTGTAGGAAGCAGTTAGCAGGGTCACTTAGATTATCTACTTCAGGATAAAGTAGTTTAAGTTCGGATACATCACACCAATCATTATCCCAATCTGAGTATTTTCCTTCAGGTAAGTCTAACCAACTAGGTATAATATAAGTAATATCATTTCTAAACTTATCCTTACTATAATCACAATACCTAGTACTCTCCTGTGCAAAGCTAAATACTCTATGTCTAACAAATTCATGACTTACTCCTCTATCACATATGAATTTAGCCGTAATACGCTTTTCATGATGCTCTGTAGGTTCTACTTGGTATTGTAAATCGTCCAATCTATTATTTTCTACTATTACTCGTAGATTGGTTGTCACGTATATTGAATTTCCATGTTTACGCACTTTTGTATATTTCTTGTGATTACCATCTGACCAATATAATCTAGCTGGCGGAAGGTGTCCGTCTTCTGTTTTATCTATCTTTAAGTAAATAGTACCATGCTCTAACATAGCCCCATGACCAAGCTTAATCATACGATCTACAAACTCTTTAGCGCTATTCTCTGTTATCTTATCTTCAGACTTATAACAAGTTCTACCTGCTAATTCTATCATCTTGTAAGGGTCTTTCTCCTCAATAATCTGTACACTGGATTCTATTAATTTCATATTAGTTTAAAATTTCTATAGCTGTTATTTTTACTTGGCACATATATACATGCCCTTCATATTCTTGTAGTCCTTGTTGTACCATATAGTACTGATCGTCTACTTTTACTATTTCAGACCATCCATCATCTGCAGGACCTATATACGTAGATCTATTATACATTTCTGCAGATTTATCAAATGGAATAGTGTTACCTATTATTTCGTATTCTATATTCATATTACTAATAACGTAAATATTAAGAATAATTACAGATATTTAACATAAATTAAACATATTTTGAAAATAAAATATAAAAATATTTTATAAAAAATTTTTGAGATTAAAAAATATAGAATACTCCTACGTGTGCGTAAAGTACTACTCCAATTCACCCCCGGCTGCCGATTGTTGCGGGAACACCCCCCGCCATTAAATTTACAGCATTATGGAAACATTGTCAGATTGCATTTTTGAGCCTACTAATGATGATTTAGATTACGTAGACTCTTGGTTTAGCGAGGATTGATGAGCATAAGCTCATCATCCTTTGTTACGAAACCAATTCATTTACTGCTGTCATTTATTGGAGGAATACCACATAATCCTCTTTAAAGAAAAGAGTGGGCTTGACATCGGATGTCCTGTGTGAGATACAGTGAGGAATCTCTGGCATCCTGGAAAGACAGGAACTTTCACTAATATCAACATTATGAAATACAGGATAGATGCCTACAAGAACGGTGCTGTTAGGCAAGGCACAAAGCTATTGAGTGACATTGATGAGGCTATTAAGCTTGCATATGCTGTTGCTAACCACTACAAGTGTTACACAAGAATAGCCAGAGTTTAATCTGGCTATCTCTTAGTAACAGTTACAATTCATACTCATCTTAATAGAATTGCATTATTAACTTAAAACAAATATATCATGTATTACGTAATTGAATTAACCTGCATCGGTCCTAAAATCAAAGAAGTTTTTAAGAGTAAAGAATTAGCTGCGCAATATACAATAGCGTTGCATAAGAATTACCCTGATAAACATTATCAGATTGCTAAAGCAGAACTCGATATGGACGGCATCGAGTAGACTTAACAGGGGTGCGACTGTTCAACGCACATATTTATTAACCATTTAAATATTTAACTTATGTTAACTAAAGTTAAAGAGGTGAGTAAAAGACTCATCACAGGTGGCTTACTTTGTATAGCCATCGGAGTTGTTCAAGGATTTGCTGTACAGATGTTAGGCTTATCCTCAGTATTCCCTAACTATATTCAGCTATTTGGTATGCTACTAATGGTAGGCATCACCAGCATATTAATAGGTGCTATTATGCTATTGTTTATATGGCTAATAAACATGGTTAACAAACTCTAAGCCACTCTAAATGGTTATAGCGGGGAGTAGTGTACTCCCTACTTTTATTCAGTATCCAGTATTCAGTATCTGGTATTGAGTACTTACACCGGCTGCGCACGAACCCCATTCAGCTGCGCCTGCCAAGAATCGGGAGGAATAAGAAAGTTCTACTTATGTTAGTAGGTAATAAATGAAGTTTTAGGATAGAGCATGTACTTAGATGTCTCAAGTCCTATTACCCTTTCTTACCCTCCCATTTTTATTACATTACTTCACCAAGTAATATATAGCCCTTATAGATTATTCACCAAAAAACATATTATCATGGCAAAGTTTCAATTATTAAACCCAGTATTAAGAGTAGTAGGTCAAAAGTATGATGAAAAAGGCATACCCGTTGGAGAAATCAACAGAAATGTTCAAAATGCAGGTAACAAATACTTGTATTCCCAATTAATCAATCTTGATTGCCCTTGGGAAGGAACGCAAACCTACACAAGTTTTCAAAAGCCAGTAGTAGCCATATTTGAGCCACTACTAAGCATGCAACATGGAGGCATTGGTCAAACAGACCAAGCCATACCTGAGATGTTCCAAACTATTGAAGGTTGCTACGTGTCTTGGAAATCACCACAACCATTTTACAAGAAGCACTTGTCTGCACATCCAGCAAATCCAGCTAAAGGCACACCAGCTATTATGGCAGGAGACATTGTAAAACAAGGAGGAGTTCCAGTAATATACACAGAATTAGTTGTATTCTGCCAGTATTACTATGACAGCCGTGGAGAAAAGCAATGGATGAGAGGAAGCACTCCTGAAGAAGTCGGAAGAGCAGCATTCAGTAATTACTGTATTCCAGCTAACGACACTCGTGCATTAGCAGCAGAGCAACCTCAACAGCAAGAAACGATTGGAGGACAAACTATCAACACAGTTAATCCTAACCAACAACCGCAACAGCAAGCTCAGCCTCAACAAGCTCAACCACAGTTTGTACAAGGCCCAGCTCAACAGCAAGGTGCCGCATTTGACGCGTAACCACTAATTAGAACAAGAGAATAGCATAGTTTTAATGCGCTTGTTCTATACTTACTGGTAGGGTAGTTTAAACCAGTTGTGCATCGTTTGGCAGTTGTTTGTGCACATTAATACGTAAACTCGAAGACTGTACAGGAAACCAATTCCGATTTATAAGTTTGGTGACAACTTGAAAGAAAGTGACAGCCTGGAAAGACAGGCATCTTGGTTTAGCTCTTCTAAGTATGCATACAAGAGCTACTAATAAACACTAAAAAACTATAAGACAGTCTGGTTCCTCTTAGGATAAGACGTCTTGCAACACCAGTTTCTTATAATAAGTCTAAGATGGAAATGCCGGTTACGGTTAATAGCACCATTGGCTCATCCTTATAAGTTTTAGGTGTTTGATAGACGGGAAAGACCGTTCTTGTGCTTTTCGCGTTTCGGGTATTGAAATATAAAATGCGACGTAATTGCTCCGTTCAATTCAAAGAGCGTTAGAGAAAAGGCTCATAGCTGGGTGAGAATCTATTCCCGGCATTTTTAAAAAAACTCAATAACTTCGGAGTAGCGTAAGCTACGGAGTTGTGTAACAATCCCAAGACATTGAGGGTACCAGTTTCTTATAATAGTGTAGTTGGCAGACGTAAGGGCGTACTCAGCTGCCAGATGAAGCAGTGAATTCTGTGGACTGATAGAGAACGTGTGATATTCAGGCTATGCGTTGCGCAGTTATAAGTTTTAGGTGTAAAATGCATTCTATCTCTTTCAACAGCATCAGGAGAAGAGAATAGATAAAACGTGAGTGCAACGTTATCACTCTGATGCACTAAGTTATAACTTTAATAGTTATAACAGGCTCTTCTAATTTAGCCAACTACGTGGTAATAGAAAATATGAAATCTGAGAATCGCAAACTCGCTCAGAGAGTAAGAAGTAGCATATATACATAATGGTCAAATGTATATATGAATAAGACCAAAAAACGAGCAACCAACGTGAAAAACCAATGGTGTAAAATAATGCTCCAGATATCTGTTGATTACTTGGGATATCTTATTTAAAACCTATGAATTTTAAATTAAGTAGGAGTTGCCAAGAGTAAGACACTTGAACAATAAGTCTAGCTGATAAGTAAGTTCTTCATAAGAGAAGATTTCCATTACGAATTCAGTCGCAAATTGTAGAATTAGCTACTCTACAATTTAGTGAACGTTAGTAACGTTGTAATATAATATAGTCTTTGGAAGGATTATAGTATATTACTAAATAACTCCTCTTCTTATTCTAGATATATAAGAAGAGGGCTGTCGTATCTGTAGATACCTGATGAGTCTTTGAAAATTAAGACGAAACAGCAATCATTAACTAAATAAATAATCATATGGATAAAGACACAGAATTAGGTATGTTATCAGTAATAATCACAATGATAGTATTATATCTATCTATATGGTTATTTAACTAAATTATTACGAAAATGAACAGCAAAGCTGAATTTTTTAGATTAGCAGGTAGTACTGTAGTCATAGAATACAAGAATAAGAGTATTATTACAGCTATAAGAATAATCGAATTTGGAGAAAAAACAACTAAATTCATATTATTAAATGGTGATGAAGTAACTATAGACAATAATCAAAAACTCACTCGTAATAGTGAAGGATATATTATAATTGAAGCACACAATGAACAGTCTAATCAGTAAATTATTAGGAACAGCAGTAGGGGTAAAAATAGGGAATAATACTATTATAGGCTTATTAGTAGGTGTAGTATGGGATGAAAATTTACAAATATCAGAGTTATCATTATCTCCTTCAGAGAATAATGTAAATACTTATCTCATTGACACATATGTTATGCCCTATTTTGATGAATACCTAAATGTAGTAGTATATACTGCATTATAATATTAATACAGATTTATTTCGCAAAGTAATTATTCTATGAAATGCAAATTACCCTCATATGTTGTGAAACATAATTTAACCACGTTAAAGTATAATAATATAAGTTAGGTATGCCCTTATAAAGACTTAGGTAGCGCTAAGGACTATATTATTATACTTCTTTTCTTAATGCAACTACATCTCTCGTAAGCAATAACCGTGACAAGTCGGGGAGAGAACACATTTGAGTTTATGTGTCAAGAATGCAGAGTCAAGAATACTATATGAAACTTGCTGGAGATGGGTAATGCACAACCGTCAAGAGTGTGAAGTATGGTATAATCCACGTGGTAGATGCAGTTGTAGGTTCCAACTGGTGCACATCTTATTAGAGATAGCAACCAAGCTTGAAGTAAGCAGAGCGAAGATAATTAGCTATACCTCGATAGGCTTAATGAGGTGCTTAACAGTCTGACACTAACTGAACAATAAGTGTCTATTTTTTAGCGTAGATAAGTTAAGTCATTAGTAGCTAATCATACTAAGTAATCGGCTCTCGGTTAGGAGAGTGCTTAATTTATAATCGTGATAAGTATCAAAGAATATGTTGAGCAACGTGTGGTGACGCTATTACTTAGGGAGTAGGCCCGTAACAGTACAGCTCGACTAAGGAAATGTTTTCAAGCGCGGATGAGACATATTCTTCAAAATAGAGTAAGAGAAAATGAGGTCTTATATTAGACAGCTCTTAGCATAGCTTATAGCGGTGTTTTCCATAACTATATTAATGCGCTTACTCTATTATTTTTATTACATTAACTAACAAATAAATAATATCAAATTATGAAGAAAATAACTTGTATTCAACAGTATGTAATAGATAATCTTATTGAAGATAAAATATTAACTTCAAACAGTCTATTAGATGCAGTTTCTAAAGTATGTTCGGAGGAACAGTTTAATAACATACTATCTATTCTTATTGAAACACCTATTCCTTGTACAGACATACCTAAATTGGAGCGTAAGGAAGACTCAGGAAATAAAACAAACTTAGTAAGAATGAGTATGTTTATACCTGAAGAAACTAACGCTTCAGCTAAACTAGACATAATAAAAATACTAAAAAAACAATTCAACTTTAGTCTTAACCAAACTAAAGAATATGTAGATAGTTGCATAGGAAAATATAGTACACTACCCAATATTATTCTACAAACGGAAGTAGATGAAGTTACTAAAAAATTAGAACCTTACAATGTAATTGTATCTACAGCAGTGTTTTATTAATAAGTTAATGCAGTAAATATTACTGCATCTTTAAGGTGAGAATCCTTGACAATCCTGTGGGGCTTATATCTCGTGTTTATAGTAGTGGTGTCACGAGTATTAGTGCAGACGTTAAAATCAGGAACAACTATATTAGACGGCAATATTACCTTCTTCCAGTCGCAGATGTCATATAGTTTAATATAGCCAAGTTTGTTCGTCCTTAGATTTATGGTATTAGCCATTTGTTTATTTAATCATCGTTTCATTCTTAATTGTACAGATTGATTAATTAAGCATAACAGTAAGCGTACTGTTGTCAGTATATTTATATGTGAATATAGATATACTGATTGCACTCAAAAGCTGGCCTTCACGTGGCGAGTGTGTTAAGTAATAGGTCTAAAAAATCTTCCAGTTTTACCTATGAAAACTAACAGCTACCTTTTTATTAACTTTAATAACTATCAAAAATATGTATAAAAAACTATCAAATTTAAATGTTGGAGATATATTCCAATATGGAGACACTATATATGAAATAGTAGAAAAAGGAGTATGGCATGCAAAATGCAAGTATATTAATGAAACTCCTAAATCGGAATATTCACCTAAATATTTATTTATAAATTTTAGTCTTTATACTCGAGTTAAAGTTTAATAATTTTAAATGCCCAGATGTTGAAACTGGTAGACAATCCACACTTAAACTGTGGTGACCATTTGGTCGTGCGGGTTCGACTCCCGCTCTGGGTACAATTAGTAATTAACATTAAAATCAATTTATGATAAAAGTAATTAAATATTATGAATTAAATCGAATTAGTAGAATATTAGTAATAGCAATAATAACATATATTATTGGCATTCTAATTAAAAGAGAATACGAAGAGTCCAAAACTGTATATAATTTTGTAGATTTACAAATGAAGTACAAGAATTATATATTAGTCAATAAAGAGAGAAGTATTACCAATGATGAAGAATATAAGTTCACATTACGTAATCCTATTACAAACCAAAATAGTACTGTATATGTAAAGTACTATCTATATCATCACGTATATTTTGTTGGAGATACTATAAAGTAACACTTTAATCAATAAAAATATGAAAAGAGAAGAAATTAAATCTTACAAAGATGCTTGTAAAGTAATAGGTAGAAAACCTAGAACTTATAAAGATAAGCATTTAAATCTGTACGAACAGCTTAGTACAATTACAGCTGCTCTTAACTTTATTAGTAACAATAACAAACCTTGGGAACCCAAGTTTGATTATTATTACATCTATTCTTGGTTATATAGAAGAAGTGGATATAATAAATCTGCGGGTGTGTTCCATTTGTTTTCTAACTATGGGTTGGACCCTTCCCCTGCTCGTGTCGGGACATCTCTGAAGATAAAAGAAAGAGAGGATGGAAATTACATAATAGAAAACTTTAAAGAACTACTCCAAGATTGGTTTTGGGGAGATTAATTACTAATTTTAAAACATTATCAAAATGGAAAATGATTTGATGGCGAGACCTAAACCGCCAAGAATAATAGTTTGGGTAGTATTAATAACTCTTGCCTTAATAGGCATGATGGGAGCAATAATTTACGCAGAGCGTGAAAACATTGCTAATTTCTTAAATGGTGTGAACCAAGAAGAAGTACAAGAAGATCCTCAAGTTATTATTGAGGAACCTGTAACAACAATACAGGATATTCTCGATATGAGAGAGCAAATGAGAGAAGATAGAAGGATTGATAGTGTATTTTTAGCTATGCCAAAGGTAGTACTAATTGATATTTTGATGCAACATGGTACATCGCTGTCTATAAAAGACATGATTTACATATATGAATCAAACATATCAACGTACAACACAGTGTTATCTGGGGCAAGAGCTCAAAAATATCTTGATGACTCTATACAAACTCATGTTATATCAACGGTTGTAAATGACTCTATTCAGAATTAAAACCAAACCTTCTTTCTGTTTTAAATGAATATTAGAGTTTAGTATACTCAGTCTGTGAAGATAGAGTATACGTCCTCAGAAAATGACAAGCATGTGGGGCGTAAGTATATACAGCAAGGTTATCGTTTATCCTCATTTATACAGGTTAATTGCGCAACTGTAAAAAACGGAATTGATAGAATAAATGGTATATATGATCGTGCGGACGTTAAAACCATGTACTCCAATAAGATTTAGTTTGACAGCTATTTCTGCTTATGAGTTAAAACTGTAGTGAGAGTCATAGTAAGTAACGATTGTGGTCGTTTATCTTTGTCTTATAACAAATGCTATAAACTAAGTTGGCACTAACTTAATTAAATCCTGAGTGCCCAGGCGTCATTATTAACAATTTAAATTTTTTAGAAACATGAAAAAGATTGGAGATTTTTTATTTGTAGAGCAATACTTTACAGATACTGAAGAAACAAAAACTGCGGTAGTCAATATTAATTATATTGACAGCATAACTCAGAGCTGCAATGACAAACTTGGAGACATTGTAGTCATAGAGACAGATAATGCAAGAATTATCTGTAAAGATCCAGATAATTTCTTCACTGAATTTGAGAACTTAATTTCAGAGGAAGAAGAATGGTAGTCAATAAAGTAAAAGAAGGTCGTAAGTTAACTGAGATAAAGTTCAGTAACGACCACTATCTTGCAAATCTATTAGCTACTACTAAAGTACTTGGTATATCGTTAGAACGAGCTAAAAAGCTATGTAGAACAGTACCAGGTAAAAGAGTAGAGGTTAATCCACCTATTGAAATTATCAGTAAATTAAATACTGATAAACTATTTGAAGAATTAGAGGAATATGAAATAGAAGTATCTATCAGTATTCCTAGTAAATAACTTATCAAAAGTAAAATATGAAAGCAATTATTATTACATTTAAAGGAGAAATAAAAGATGAACATACACTAGTAACATCTTTAGCATCAAATATAGCAAATAATACAGATGCTAAGAACGTAGATGTAAGTATCTTATCAGATGAAGATGTGATGAGTGCTATGATAGCTAAATGTTTAACTCCAACTGATGTAGCAGTAGATAGACCATCTAATCCACAAATACCAGTAATAGAAGACTTCTGTAAGAAGATTGTTGCATCTATTGGTTCACCTGTACTTAAAACACGAGGGTTATTAAACTCAGAACTATGTAAGTTCTTATTACAACAGAATCGTGAAGTTATTAGTGTTCCAGTAAGTATTATTGCTAAAGTAAATACTACTTCTGCATATTACGAACATCGTAAGGTACTAAAGGAATACGGTTTATCCGCATTACCTGAGTTATTACGAGATATTAATCCTCTATTTAAATTTTATTAGTATGGCAAAGAAGAATAATGAAGATCCTCCAAAGGAATTTAAAAAGAAGCCAAAACATAAAAAGATGGAGCCCTATAATCGTAAGAAAGCATGGAAATAGATAATAATTGTCCTACACTTGATAATCACATCAACTGTAGTGAATGTACTCATGAGTGTAAACTCAGAATGCAACCAAAGAATAGTAAAGAAGTAGAGGTTCCGCCAGAGCCTCTACTTAATACTATATATTACTAATTTAAATTGTTAGTAAAATGGTGGATTCAGTCAACCTAAAGAACTGTTTAAGACTAGAACCCTAATGGAAATTGTTAATCAAGAGTACAATGGACTATACAACGGTCAACCACATTATATGTAGGTCAGGAGAAGGCAGGGAGTCTCCTGTTGAATAAGAAGTACGAATAGACAGGAACAGTTCTTTTAACTATTACTTAAATTTATCAAAAAGATATGAGTAGAACAAAAACAAAACGCATAAAAGCTCTAAAAGAATTTATAGAGCTAGAAAAATTGAACAAAGAGCCAGTACAAGAATATATTGACTGGGCTGAAGAGGAAATAGCTAAACTTGAAGCATACTTAAAAAAAGAGCATCAAAGAGTAACTAATTACCTTATTCTTACATCTATAAATCGTAAGAAACGAGAGACAGCTTATGAAAATCGTAAGCTGATAAAAGCAGGTGAAAGAGAAAGTTATCGTCAACGTAAAATTCGTTTAAATCGAGAGCGTAGACAAGCACTTAAAACTGCTTAAGATGTCATATTATATGACTAACATAGTTATTACTCCTACTCTATACGAGGAGAAAAGATTAGAAGCTATATCATACTTTAGTAGATGTAGCAAAGAAGCAACACTAAAAATTCATAAAAAGAATAAGTATAAAGATATCAAATTAAGGCTAAATGTTATAGCAGTAGCTATAATAGAGGCTAAAAAGAGATATTTTGATGATTGTTCTTTCATTAAGATTATATTATAGTGTTAAATAAATTTTATTGTTAAATCAATTAAACTGTATTCAAAATGGCAGAAGTAAAGAAAATGAACATCCTTATGGAGGATGTAAACGGAGAAAACATCCAGGATGTAATCGCTAACTCAAGTAAGGTAACTGAAGAAATTGCTGAAGAAGCAGCAAAGAAAATTGCTGAACGACGCAAAGAAAAGTTAACGAGAGATTTAGTAGCTGTTGTTCAGAAGAGCGAATATACAGTATCATCAGCGGTACTGCAGGTTCGTCGTTCTAACAGAACAAACCAACGTATTAAACAGTATCTAAAAGATCTTGCTGCATTGAAAGAAGATGTTGTGAACGGAAAGAAGCCTGTGTCTGCATGGGAAGAAGAAGCTCGCAACTTAAAGAAGCAATATGACAAAGATCTCATCGAAACCGGTAAGGATATCGATAAATCTCAAAGAGAGTTAGACGATCTCTTTCCGGACTCGTGGAACTGGAGATACAATGAATTAGTTCCTGGTATTAACAAGTAACTAATTCAAAACAAATAAAAGAGGTTCCAAGCTTAGAATCTTTGAATCAATAGCTTAGTATGTGAGTCGGAATCAGTTCTTTTGAACTAACTAGGGCCTGAGGCATACAAAGACCTGAATTAACAGGTCTCATACAGAATTTTTAAATCAGTTATGAGGAACTACCGTGAACTACTGATCATAAGTCTGAGATCGCGACAATAAGATTGTCCTCTAGAAATAGAGAAAAGCCTTAGTCGTGACATCAAGTTTAGACTGAATAATATGAATCTTTGAATCGTTTAAAGTATCTATACTTTAACTATTATTCGTGTATTATCAAGATCAGTATAAGAGAACTAACCATTCTCAAGACCATAGGGTATATGACTTTGGTCGGTCATATACCCACAATAGAGTAGGTATAATACCGAACTGTAAAAAGAATTGACTGTTAGGTCTATTTATGCCTTCAGGTGACCGCGGGGCAGTACCGCGCACATCCACTAAAAAAATATAATAAGGGTGTGAAATAGTATTGAACCGTTGAAACAGAATAGAATAGGTCAATAAGCAGATAACTGGCAATACAAGTTATGTAATGGACTACACTGGTATCGCAGCGTGATAACAGAGTCCAACGGCTAAGCTAATGTCGTAGAAAGCTGGAGCATATCAGGCTAGATCAGACGTAGGGGCTGTGAAGGGTTCGATTCCCTTCAATGCTACAATATTAAGTTTAACCAATAAATTAATTTGAAATGGGATTAATGAATTTTATTAGACAGAATCTTCCAGAATCATGGGAGAAAGCTGCAACAGAGATGAGAATGAAGACTGAATTAATAACTCGTCTTCATAATGTAGTACCTCGTGCTTATAAGAATAAGTATCACTACAAAGAAGGAATATCTTATATTAGAAGAGTATTCAATACTAAATGTGACATAATACATTTAGTAGATGCTACTGATATAGATATCACTAAATGGAATGAATTAAGTAGCAAAATAAAAGAATACGAATATCAATGCGTGTAAGATATTTTGCTTGGTTTGACTCTAAACATGAAAGAACAGAGTTCATTAACTTACTTAGGTCAGCTAAGTCTGACATTGATGCAGTTAATAAAGTGATGCAAAAGTATCCAGAGTTAACTTTATCAGAAGTATCTGGAATAGTAAATAACTTTAAAAAAGAAATTAATCAACCATGAGACTCAATCATCCTGGTATCTACAGAATTGTAGGTGAAAACTTTGAGCTTCTTGCCAATATAATTGGAGAAGTTCCTTGTATGAGAATTACTTCTGCACTATTAGTTAATAACCTAGTACAGAAAGGAGAATTCACTGTACTTCCTGAAGACTCTATTGAAATTCAGAGTGTATTAACAAATCCTGACAAATTTGTTTTTCTAGAGTATGAATACTCAGAAATATGTTCATTACCATCTTATCGTCAATCGATACATGGTACAAAAATGCCTAATATAACTGATGAACAGTTAAAGACATTTACTAATAAATACCTCGAAGATATTGGAATATATGGACGAGGTGTAGCTGCAACTAAAGCTTATATATTAGAAACTACAGGCTGGTCATTAGCACAAATTAATGTAGTACTAATGAAAATAGCTAAAAGAGTAAAGCAGCAATATGGTAGTTTATAGTTTAACAAACCATATATATACCACTTGGGGAGTTAAATATAGTTCATTTAACTGGCGACCTGAGTGGTATACCTTTTTAAGAATACAAAAAAGGGAATTAAATGAATTAGAGTTTCATAAGTCTTTTAAGATACAAACTGTAAAATACTTAGTATCTTGGTTCGATACCCAAATACTACAGAAAATAGGAGTAGATAAAGATTTAACTCTAAAAGTTCGTATAAGAATATTATGTGGATTAATCAATAATACTCCTACTAGTGTACTTACTAGACCTATGAAGATAGAATTCATGGAATGCATATGGGATACTTATAATAAATTCTACAAAGATTGGTATGAATATTATTGTAGGAATATACTAGAATTGCCATTTTAAGCTTATAGAGGTTTGATCGCCTCTATAAGTACTAATAAAAGTTTGAGGGCTGTGACCTACATGACACTGAGATTAGATTAAATTCTGACAGTAGAGCAGCAGTGTGGAAGGATGGTGTGTCAAACAAAACTTTATAAAAGCCCGTAATTATGACAGATGAAGAAAGACAACAGCTTTTAGATCTGATCAAGCAGGCTAAAGAAGGTAAACAATATGCCTTCACACAGCTTTATAATCGTTATCACAGAATTATATACAATACTATATATAATATTGTACACAATAAAGATGTAACAGATGACTTAGTATCTGTAACGTTTACTAAAGCTTTCTTTAAGATAGCTAGTTATGTTAATCATATTTCATTTGAGATGTGGTTAAAAACTATCGCTATAAATAGTAGTATTGATTATATACGACGTACCAAAAAAGAGAAGTATGATTATGAATTAGATAATGATAATAACTGTCTACAGGTAAGCAGTTCGGCCGACAGCTCACCAGAGGATTTGTACATATATCATGAGACAGATAGTAAGTTATCTGACGCACTAAGCAGACTTCGCTATAAGTATAGGTATATACTTGAACTACGCACAGTTCAGAATCTCTCTTACAAAGAGATTGCTGAGCATCTTGAACTCTCTGAGTCTCAAGTGAAATCTCGCCTTAACAAAGCGAGAGAGAAATTAAAACAATTGTTAAACTAAAAACATTTACTAATTATGACACCAGCAATTATTGGTCTACTAACTGTAGCATTTATCCTTGCGCGATTATTTCGTAGTACAGGAATGTGGTGGAAACTTGTTTTCGCCATTATGGCTGGTCTATTAGTAGGTATTTTGAGTAAGGAAGTAGTTAAGTCAGATAATGATAAGACTACTTCTCTTACTAGTTTAGTTAGCACCATGAGTAATGATGATGCTTTAACATGCATGCAAAGCTTAGTAGCTACAGTGACAGAAGGTACTACCGTTCGCCTTACTGGGGTTGCAGGTTACATTGTTAAAGATGAAGAATTATTCGATGCACTAACTAAAAATAATACTTTTACTAATGGACGTGACTCACCAGAAATAGAGGATGATAGTTAACTCTTAAACTAATCTATCTTTTTAATTGTACTTAATAATAATTTTTTATTTTAACACTTTAAACATTATCAAAATGGCAAAAGAAATGAGTAAGGCTGAAAGAAAGGCAGCCTTGAAAGCAGCAAAAGCAGCAGCAAAAGCTGAAACTAAAGTAAACAACACTGAGAACAAGAAAGAGGAAACTAATCCTCAGGTAGATAACAAGCCGAAAGATGCTAAAGTAGAGGATGCAAAGAAAGCTCCTACTACAGCTAAGGAAACTAAGGTTCAGGCGAAGAAGGATGCCCCTAAAAATCCGGATAAGCCTAAAAAGAAGGAAGAGAAAATTCCTACAATCATTCCTGAAGATGCAACAGGTAAGAACAGCCCTGAAAAGAAAGCTGTAGAACGTGCTGCAAACCTTATCACAGGAATTCCTACGGCCGGTATACCTATTGGTTCAAGAGAATCATCTGTTGATGGTAAGGCTATGTTAGCATTTGTAATGCAACAGCGTTATGCTAACAATGAAGAACTCAAGAAGCAATATCCTGAGTTATATGCAGACATCAATCGTAGCATTGATGTAGTTACTTTGTTAGCTCTTGTCGATGTACGTCAAGACTTGTTCGACCGTGGTGAACGTGGCGAATTGCAGTTACAGATAGCTGCAGACCAAGTATTACCGCTGCAAAGTATGGCAGAAATGCTAGGTATTAAACTAGCTCCTGCTAAAGCTCTGCCTGGGAACGATGGACAAATGTCTATTAACTTCTCAGAAAGTGAAGTACCTACAGAACTTGCAAACAGCGAGCCAAAAGTAGAAATTCCAGAGCTTGATCCTAACAAGATTGCTAATGATGAGGAATTGAAAACTGCCCTTAATTACCTCATCTCTAAAGAGAAAAATGTGGCAGAAAATATAGTTAACACTGTAGAATGGTATCGTGTATATCGTGGCCTGAAAGAAACTAATGCAGATAAGAAGCTTGCATTGGATGAAAAGACAGTTACAGATTGGATTAATGAGATATTCTCTATTATCCAGCCTACAGCTATCTTACGTGGTTTAGGTCGTGCTGTATACTTATATACTTCACAGACAGGTTCACCGTGTATGGCTCACTCTATCCTGCATACACATATGTCTAAGGCTAGTTGGAGTGAAGAACAAGTAGCAGAAGCATTACGTGCTTTAATTGGAGAAAACTTCCGTTATAAACTGAAGGATGATCCTGAAGCAAAGCCTGAAGAAGATAAAGCAATTAATGCTATTACTGGCTTACTAGGCAATGATTATATTGATAAGTTATTTGCTGACTATACTATTACTACTGATGGTGTAGAAGACAGTAAGAAAGTTGAACTTGAAGCTGCACGTGAAGTTGCCCGTAAGGTTCTAGGGAGTATTCGTACCAATTACTTTGACAAACAGAAGGAGACTCCTACGCTTGATAAGATGCGTATGGTAGTAGGCCAGATTATTAATCTATATCGAGATCCGGCTGATCGTCTTGCAGAGTATTGCCAAGGAGATTTAATCGCTCCAAAGGAAGACGAATATCCTAAGAATGAAGAGAAATCTGAAGGGACCGAAAAAAAAAACTAAGCTGGTTTAAGAAGTTTCTTTTGAAAATTCATATCCTAGAAGAATAACCATTCTAATAAATATCATATCAAATGAATAATAGAATGTTAACTGTAGTTGGAATGTTTGTTGTCAGTGTATTCATTGGTAGGCAAATGTTTGCAACTACAGAAGTTATACAGGCACAGCCTGTTATACCCTCTATAGTGGAGTTACCTAACTTCCCTAAAGTAATAAAAGAGGAGAAAAAGTCTGTAGATGAGATAGATGTCGAGGTAGACTTATCTACATTAGAAGTATCCGTGAAAGGAACAACAGACGCAAAAGTGAATGTAAAAACTACTGGCGAACCAAAGCCAGTAGTTAAGTGGAAAACTAAAGTAATAGAGAAGACGAATTCAACAGGATATCCGAAAGTAAAAGCTATAAGTAAGGTATCTGATGACGAATCACCGACAACTCCATTAACAATAGTAGATAAATATGAACAATAAAATTATACTTCAACAAATGATACGTTTATCACGTATTATTAAGGACTCAAGAGAAGCAAGAGCTAAATTGAATTCTATTCAAGCTCAAACTGAATACTTTATAGTAGAAGGTAATCAGTCTACTTTTATTAGAGACCAAGCTAACAGTAGTATAACTAATTGTTTATATGTAGAACAGTACTTACGTTCGTCTGTAAGTAATGCTTGTAAATGTTTGGATGGTTTTGATGCTTCAAAAATGGAGCCAATAGACTACATCAGTAGTAGTGATGTAAAAAATAAGTTTGTCGACATATGTCTAGGTAAGAAAGTAGTAGCTTCTATTAATCTTACCACTGGTGAAATAATAAGCATCAATACACCAAAACAAGAAATAAAGGCTAAAGATAACAGCCCTACGGTAAAAAGTTAGTGATAATAACCGTATAATAAATACTTTAATTATATCACAGTTCGAGAGGAGTAAAACTGTAGCGTAAATCACTCCGAGGAAGTCATGCGGTAAAGTATACAATAATACTGGTCGCACCTGTCAGGGAGCTTGGAATCATTTCTCCATGGCCCGAAAAGTTACATGACCCGAGAATATGTTAGCAGCTAAAACTGTGAGATTACTCAAAAGGTAGGGTGTTAGCTTATGTAATTGAAAACTACATAAGAGGGGATGAGTGTGTACAATCCTCATTAGGAAGTGAGAACCGTTTGGGGACTTCTAAAGACACAGTACTAAAGAGAAGACACACTGAGTACTAAACAGTACAAAGGGAACGAAATCCCTATATCCGTATTAGTTTATCAAAAGCAGAATCAAAAAGGGATATAAACACGATGACGAAACAGGGACAATACGGTTCCTGACTTATTCCTTTGGAAAGAATAAGTAAAGCCGAGAGGCAAAGGTTAGTTTCACCTTAAGAAGCAGCCAGCTCGTGGAAAAAAAGAGATTGCAGATAACGCATTACCGGTCTCCAAAATCGGTTAACAAAAGCGCTACTGTGCGTCCAGAAAGGAAAACAGGCTAACTCTAGTGTTCAGTATACATCAGCTGTGATGCAATATGCAATTGTGGATATTGGAACTTATACTTATGAAGGGAGTAAATTACTAATACTAATGTAAGGATAACCGTGTTATGGTACATACTTATACAAAGTAAGGATATGAAAGCTGGAAACGCAATGATCCAAGAATTAAACATACAAACGTTAAAGCTTGACTGATTATCGTGGAACAGGAGCCAATCCTGTACATTATCGTAAATAGTGTGCTGTAAAAGAACTTGCGTATAAGGGATGAGGTATATGAGATTGATACCGTCTTTCAAGTCTAAGGTGACTCATGAGTTTTGTCGTGTAGATGAGTATAATGTATGAGAAATGACGAGACTAAAACATAATAGTCTAAAATGCGAGTATGAGGGCGCTATAACCCTGAACTTAGAAGCGGACACCTTTAGCAAGTGTTATTACGTGGTAATAAATAAGATTAGGAGATGCAGAGGAAACTCCTTGTAAAAAACGGCAGAGCTTAAGCATTTCAAGATATGTAAATGCCTTTGATTTATTATGCTAGTTCACACCAGAATTTTGGATAATAAACATCGTTATGGATTAAGGAAGTAAATAGAGTTATTAAAGATGCTTTAGGGTTAGAATCCTAAAACCAGTTTAGTAATAATTATAGTATATGATGATATACTTAATGAATCAACTTTACTTACGCTGAATAGAGTCAGCTATGATAAAATGAACTCTAATTGTTTAACTTTTAATTAATTGGGAAGTCCAATGATAGTACAGAGATTTCAAACTACTATTGTAAAGTAGGAGTTAAGGAGTACGAGTCACCCCGACTGCCAACCGACATTGCTGACTGTTAAGACACTCGTAAAGTACAATGCGCAACATTGTATGTGAGAGAACGCTGAGTCGTTAGTTACCTGTGTTGTTTCTTACACTGTCTCTGTAAGGGCAATAGTACACTTATGATGAAAGTATTCCATAAGCAAACAAGGAGACGATGATAGGTGGAAATCCTAATGTTCGTGCAGTATAAACAAACAAATCCTGGAAATGGTATAGATGGGTCATGCTATAAGCAATGAGTCTATGATTTTAGTAATGTTAGATTAAACAACCGTAATTCTAGCGAATTTCGATAATATCCGGACATACTCAGTAGGTTCTAAGGAACTAATGATAAAGTGGCTTATATCGCATCTAATCGCATTATACGCTTACGGTGAGGGGTGCGTTAAGCATCGAAGGAATTGAATCTTAACCGTCGAAACGGGACGTTAAAACAAAAAATATCAGAAATTATCAGAAGTAACTCACAGAGTATTTCTCATAAATTTTCAATTTATCATTTTATGCTTAGTAGATTATGTGATTGAATTCACCTATTCCAATTTTGAATAGCTATTAAATAATCGAACGGTGGAGAGATTTTATCAATTTTTTGTATAACTATGTTCGTATTGGTATATCAAGTACGGACTCAAAAAGGAACATTTTTATGGAAAATAATATTAATAGAGCTAACACTCCGGGTTTAGCAGCTCAAATTTTAGCTCGCTATCGGCAAACAGCCCAGAAGTTTGGGCCTTTCTTTGGACAGCAGATATTTACAATCGTAGCACAGACTCCTGACCTTAAGTGGAAAGAAGATGTAGCTACAGGTAAGAATACTTTCCGTCAGGAAGTAAAAGCTTATATTCTCAAGGCTATTGATGTTGAGTCAGTTAGTTTACTTGAGAAGGATGTTGATGGACGTCCGAAAATCATCTTGAATGAAAAGAAGAATGATCCATCATTAGTTTTTGAGCTTGCTGATCCTGAATTTACTAAAGCAACCCGGCAGAATGTAATTGAATGTATTGAACGGTTGAGTAAACCAGGCTCTAAGCCTATGTTCTTTACAGCTGAAGAACTTCCTATGTTGAATGACTTAACTAAGTTATCCAACCAGAGTGTGTTGAACTTCTATGAAGAGATGACACGTAAGTGTATGCAGTTAGCTGAAACTGTCCGTAGTTATATGGATATGAATCAGCGTATGCAGGTTGAGTATTTACGGCAGTGCGGTTTAGATAATCAGGAAACTGAAATTCACGTAACTGCTACGATTACTGAAGAAAAATAGTAGAAGCTTATGAACGGCAGACTTTCTTCATTGCGTGTAGAACTTCTGCGAATTCTAATATGTTCTGAGCCAGCCATATTGTCTAAAATTCAGATTTGGAATGGAGGACGTACCGAAACACCTAAAAAAGTAAGTATTAGAGAAGATGGACGGGTCTTTCTATTTTACGGAAGTGGGCCATTATGGTGGCAAAGATTATTTAATACTTATGAATCGGTAAGTATTATAGATGCTTCTATTAGTATAGCAGATGCAATTACTGGGTCAAATTCGACTCGAAATGAATATGCCTTTGACGAGATTACTAAAAGTATAATTGATGAGGCAAAGAAACGTAAAGATTTCGATTGTATAGTTGATATTTTGTTTGATTGTATGCGGAATTGTTCAGATGGGGAACTACATTCTAAATGGATTAATCAAGAGAATATCAAAAAATATGCAAGAGAAAAGGGTATAACCAACGTTGAAGACATTAACCTTGAAGGGCTTAATGGAATAGTTGGAATTAAGACTGGTGGACGGGTTATTCCTATAGTACTCGGCCAGTTAAGAAAATTTAGAAAATATTGATTTGGATATTATCTTAAAACAACATAATTTCATAGTACTGAACTGGGTACTATTTATAGTAATTACTGCTGAATTGGGCAGTTGTTACTACACAGTCCCTTAACTCAATTGAATAGAGTAACACACTTCTAATGTGTAAGTTATGGGTTTGAATCCCATAGGGACTACTACTGGTAGATGTGGTTTGGTCGAGTATTTAACATTTAAAAACATTAATCAATATGAAATCAATTACATCAATATATTTGCTCGGAGATAAGAATAAAGGTAAAATCGGTCGTATTAAGGAAATTTCTAATGAAATTACTTTCTATTGGAATAAGATTAAAGAAGAAAATGTTATTCCAAAAGAGGCTAAACGTAATTATGACTTAAAAGAGTTACTTCAGAAGATTAAAACTCTATCTGAAGAACGCATATTATTAAAACTGTATATGCAGTGTATTAATATGGGTTATAAGAAGTTTACCGAATTACCTAAAGATAATAACTATCTTAACATCTTTACTTTATGTGAAAAGACTGAACAGTTGTTTCACTTAAGTAAGATTAAGACTCTTGATCCGAAGCTTAAACGTTCTAAAGGAAAGAAGAACCTAGATAAAACTGAAGAGCTTACTTCAGCTTATATTGCAGGTCTAAAAAATAAATTACAATTAGAAATTAACAAAATCAATAAAGACATTACAGATTTTAATGAGAAAGCAGAACTTAATATTGAAGCTCCTGCTTTAGCATTAGCTGCATAAATAATATTTAAAGGGGTAAATCCCCTTTAAATTAGTATTAACATTTTAATTATCAAAATTATGAAAAAGATATTAGCAAAGAAAAATAAGAGAACCGGTATAAAGAATCATAGAAGTAATAAAAATAAGTTTCGTAGAAGCTATAAGGCTTATCAAATAATGACGGTAAGCAAGAAACCGGGACCATCTGGAGTCATTAAATATGATGAGAATGGGAAAGTAATAGGATTTGCAAAGTGGGCAGGAAATAAGAAGCAGTCTGAATATACTACTAAAGTAGCAAAAGATGCTATGAATGAAAACAAATCTATAAAACAATCTAAAAAAGAATTAATCAAGAATATTCTTATGAAAGCAGGATATGATCCTACAATACGATATACCCGTAAAGAGAAGAAACATTTTACGCGTATAGTTAAGAACAATATGTTCACTAAACCTAAGGGAGTTACGTTAACAACTGAACAAATCAAAGAGAAAATAAAAGCTGATAAACTTGCAAAGAAATCTATGCAAGCTAAATTTGATGAATCAGTACGTAATAATCCTTTAACTCCTAAAAAAGGTAAACAGATGGCTCCTAGTGCCGCAGAACTATCTGTTAAAGAAAAGCCTAACAAAAGAAACTTTCAATATGCTATACAGAGAAAATGCTCTGATAATGATATGAAAGTATATGATTTTGCTACTGGAAACTTTGAAGCATCTACTAGAGATGAAGCAAAGAATAAAGCTGCCAAGTTAGCTAAAAAGTATAAGAAAGATACATCATTTACAGGAGTAACTGTAAAAGATATTGAAGGAGATAATAGTATAACTTATTATAGCCGTAATAAGTTATTAGCAGCATAAAAACATAATATTTCTGTTTCCATAACTTAAACTGGTTTCTCATGTAGCTCAGTGGTAGAGCCGCTACTATGTAGTGTGATTGCGTTGGTTCGAGTCCAACCATGGGATCTAACTTTAAATACTTATAATATGATTATACGAGGAAAAATAGTCTACGTATATGATATTGAGGTATTTCAAAATATCTTTCATTGTTCGGTAAAAAATACAGAAACAAACAACATCTATAAGTTTGAGATATCAGAAAGAAAAAATCAACTAAGAGAATTAGTTAAGTTCTTTAAACAAGTAGATAAATACATTACTTGGGGAGATTATTATACTACAAATATTAACATTCCAGCTAATGTTATATTTTGTGGCTATAATAATTTGCATTATGATAATCCTATAATTAATTATATAATTGAGTATGAGGATAAATTAATGCAATATAATATACCTACTATATGTAGTTCTATATTTAATCTAAGTAAGACCATAACTACTTCAAGCGAAGATAACATAGATGCATGGAAACATTGGAAGTATCAAATATGGTTTGATACTTTTGATATTCTTACTATGTTATATTCTAATAAACTTAGAGTAGGTTTAAAGGAAATACAAGTAACAATGCAATATCCTAATGTACAGGAATTTGTATGTGATTGGACTAAACCACTTCCTTTAGAAGATTTTGACTCTATGATAGATTATAATATCAATGATATTGAATCTACTTCAGAATTACTAAATAGATGTAAGAAAGACGTTGATTTACGAATCGCTATCGAAGATGAATATGGGGTAAGAGTACTCAGTAAAGACGGTGTAAACATTGGAATGAAGATTTTAACTCAGAAATATCTTGAAAAAACAGGTCTAACTTGGTGGGATATTAAAGATTTAAGATCTCCAATGAGTGTAATACCATTGAAAGATGTAATATTACCATTTATTAAATACGATAGTCCTATTTTACAAAGAGTACTAGAAGATATGAAAAATCAGATAGTATCTCCAGGTAGAAAAGGATATGAAAATAAGTTTGTATTTAATAATTTACGCTATTCTGTAGGAGTAGGAGGTATTCACTCTGTGAATAGTCCTGAAATCATTATTCCTAGAGATGATGAAATGCTCATAGATATAGATGTAGCTTCACTATATCCAAGTATGCTTATAGAATATGAATTCTATCCTAAACATTTAGGTAAAGAATTTTTAGAAGTATATAAGCAAATTAAAGATGAGCGAATTGAAGCTAAACACAATGGCGATAAAGTAAAGAATGAAACTTTAAAGTTAGCTTTAAATGGTTTATCAGGTAACTTACAGAATGAACATAATTTCTGTTATAGTCCATTTGCAGTGATGCAAATTAGAATTAATGGACAGTTACTATTACTTATGTTAGCTGAAAAATTAACTCAAATTGGATGTCGAATCGTCCAAGCAAATACTGACGGTTTATTCGTCTTACTAAAGAAAGATGCATATTCTAAAGTAAACAGTATTTGTAGAGAATGGGAACAGCTTACTAAACTTACCTTAGAAGAAGATCGTTTTAAAGCAATGTATCAATATGCTATTAATGATTATTTTGCTATTACTGAAGATAACAAAGTAAAAGAAAAAGGAATGTTTATTACTGCTGTAAAATTAGGTAAAGGATTAACTCCAAAGATTATACCTAAAGCAGTAATAAGTTTCTTTAAAGACGGAATACCGGTCGAAGATACAATTAAGAATTGTACAGATATAAGAGATTTTCTAATGTCTGAGAAAACTGGTAAACAATGGCATGTTGAATATATGAATGAGGAGCAACAGAGAACTAACCGTTTCTATGCATCTACTAATGGTGGATACTTATGGAAATGGAAAGATACTGGCCATAAAGAAGGTGAAATTATAACATACACTGAGCCATATGTAGGAGAACATAAATATAAGGCTTCTGCAAGGCAGTATCAGAATATGCTAACAGCATCTGGCGTTACTCTTCTAAATAAGTTTGATGATAAACCAATTGAAGAAAGAAAGATTAATTATAGGTATTACATTATGGAAGCCTATAAGATAATCAGAGATTTGAAACCGTTACAATTGAGCCTATGGGATTAACAGAGGCTTATCAGATATATTTCAGACAAACCATAAGCTTATATAATATATAAGACTATGATTTTAGAAATAGACACTTCTATCTTAGATAGAATACCAACTTTATCTATTAATCAATTAGTATTCCTAACACTTGTATTGAATGATATCAAAACAATCAATCAAGACATTCAGAGACTTCTCAGCCTAGTTAATGAAGAAGAAATACAAGAGTTAGAGACTCAAGGTTTAATTTCTATCCAATATGATAGAGATACCCAAGTCATAAGTAAAACAGAAAAACTAGAAGGACTTCTTAAAGAAGATAAAGCTATGTTTGATATGTTTTATGACCAATTTCCAGTTTATGTTATGAGACCTGATGGAACTAAAGGATTTCTCAGAGCTAATGTAAACAAATGTAGGAAAGAATATAATCGTATCATAGGCAAGTCTAAAGCAATGCATGAACACATTATGGATTGTTTAAAATATGAAATAGATGAGCGTATGCGTACAGGTAAAATAGGTTATATGAAGACTATGTGGAAATGGCTCACTCAACACGAGTGGGAAACTATTGAGGAACAAATGAAAGTAGAAACTCCTAACCAAAATTACTATAATTATGGAACAGACATCTACTAAGACACTAACATTTAGACACATATCCTCTGCTACTAATGAAGCAGTAGAATATATTCGTAAGAGAAAGAATCATGAGATTGTTTCTTTACGTACTAGATGGAATAAGTTTAATAAATCCTGTATGGGAGGCATTGAACCTAATACCATATATACTATTGTAGGTATATCTGGTAGTGGCAAAAGTTCATTTGTAAATACGCTTGAAAGTGATTTAATAGACTTAAATTCTAATCAGGATGTAGTAGTACTTAATTTTTCATTTGAAATGTTAAGTTCTAGACAAGTAGGTAGAAAATTGAGCAGTAAGTTAAGGCAAACTACTGCTCAGCTATATAGTTCTAGTAGTGATTTAGACAATACACTATTAGAAGAAGTAGAACAAACTTCTCAACAGATAAAATCATATCCGATATATTATGTAGATACACCGGGTACTGTTGCAGATATAGCATCTACCATTGATTACTTTTATGAAAATAAAGCTAAAGGCAAGAAATTTGTGATTATACTTGATCATACTCTACTTGTTGAAGGTCAAAATCGTGAAAGTGCACTACAAGTGATTTCTGATTTACAGAAACTGTTTATTAGAGTAAAAAAGTTTCCAGATACTACAATAATACAGTTATCACAGATGAATCGTAATATCGAAAATCCTGAAAGAATTAATAATCCATCTATGCATTATCCAATGCGTAGCGATATATCTTCTGCTGATACTATCTTTCATGCATCAGATTACGTTATATGTATTCATAGGCCAGAGCTACTCAATATACAGAGTTATGGACCAAATCGTCTACTAGTAAAAGATAAAGTTTATTTGCATATTCTAAAGAATAGAGATGCAGGTGAATGTTCTATACTTGAGTTTGATAACGACCTTAAATACAATAACTTAATTGAGACTATACGAGAAGATGAACCAGTGAGGAAGATTTCGTTTAGTAATAACAATTAAAAAGGCTGAAAATTATGAAATCATATACATTTACATTACCGAAAAATACTAAGAGTGCAAAAACATATAAGGAGTCTTTAATGGACCGAGTAATTAACGCTTATCCTTGGATGACTGTAGAAAGTAAGAGTGATTACCCTTCTTGCAGTTATGGCATTGAATATGCAGGTGCAGGTGATATCATTACTTTAGGTTTAAGTAAGACTCATAACATTGGATGGTTACCGAAAGAATGCGCTAATTGTCCGTTTAAGTGTTGGGGAGATAATGTAATTAATTTTGACTTAGAAACAGAATTCTTCAAGGCTATTAATGCACTTGATATTTATGCAAAGGAACATTATCCGTTTGATGTTGACTATGACTTCAAAGATGAGTTTGGTACTCCGGTTAAAATCTTTGATAACTTCGTACAGATTGGTTATGAAGTAATTCCTATTGCATTTGGTTCTTTGAACTATTTAAAACCGAAGACAAAGAAAACTATTATCGATATCACGATTAACATTAAGAAACGTGGTTTGTTTTAATTAAAATATCTTATTCCATATTATCAGAGATTATCAGAGCTTTATCAGAGGAATACAAAAATAGAAGCTTTTATGATTGTATTACCAAAAGAAAAAGTAAAAGCTAAAGTAGAAAATCCTAGATTTTTGATTTTATTTGGTAAACCAAAAGCTGGGAAAACTACTTTAGTTGCAGCGCTGGATAACAATCTAATTATTGATTTAGAAGGTGGTTCAGAGTTCTTAGAGGCATTAGCTGTTCAAGCTAGATCTGTAAAAGATTTAGGTGATATAGCTAATGCAATAAGAGAGATTAAAAAGGAAACTGGTAAATATCCTTACAAATATATTACTATAGATAATGCTACACGTCTAGAAGAGATGTGTATGAGCTACGCTATACAGCTTTATAAAGCTACTCCAATGGGAAAGAAGTATGAAGGTACAGATTTAAGAACTTTACCTAATGGATCTGGTTATTTATATATAAGACAGGCTGTAAGAAAAGTTATTGACATGTTCCGTGGATTATGTGATAACTTTATACTTATTGGTCATACTAAAGATAAGTTGATTAATAAGAATGGCGAAGAAATGGCAGAAATGTCGCTTGATTTAGTAGGTGCGTTAGCAAATATTATATGTGGTGAAGCAGATGCTGTCGGCTATGTATATAGAAAAAAGAATGAGACACATATCTCATTTGAAGGCGGAGATAATTCTGTTATTGAAGCTAGAGCACCTCATTTAAGAGGAAAGAATATAGTAGTAGCAGAGAGTGATGAGAATAATAACATCACTACTTATTGGAATAAAGTTTATTTACCTGAATAATTAAAAATAAGATATTATGATATTTAGTACAGAATTAGCAAATGAAGTAAAGTTGTCAGATAATAGTAATAATACTAAGTACTTGGAAGCAGGTATTCATGACAATGTTAAGTTTGTATCCGCAAAGTTTGCAGAGTCTCCTACAGGGAAGAAGTTCATTGAATTTACTTTTGAAAAAGATGGTAAGAGTCTTGTTCATACTGAATGGGAACCAGCTGTTCGTGAAGGCGATACTGAAGAACAGAATCAAAGTAAAGCTACTAACCAGGTAACTCGCATTATGCGTATACTCAAGTGTTTCTATCCTAAGAATGTATTAGCATTCAGTGGCAGTTCTTATAAGGAGTTTGCTAACTGGGTAGTAACAATGCTTAATAGTGCTAATAAAGATATTTTACTTAAAGTAAAGATAGTTTATAATGATAAAGGTTATACTACACTTCCTAGTTATGTCAAGTTTGCCTCTATTGAGCCTATGAATATTCCTATGGGTTTCTATGAAGAAGGTAAGAATGAAAGCATGATTAGAGAAATTACAGGTATTGATCAGTTTACTAAGCCGATTGTTGCAGATAAGGAAGATAAGGAGGTTAATCCTCTTACTACTACTGTAAGTGATCAGCCTAGTGATGATCTACCTTTCTAATTTTGTAGATAATCCTATAAGCAGCCTACGCTAGGCATAATATAGCGATACGTGAGTAGCATGCCGCTATGTGAGATAAGAAGCAATCGACGGTAATACGCCGAATGTAAGGTGTGACGGAGGTATCAAAATTCATAGAATAGGGATAGCATGCACTCACGTTTTTATGATAGTAATGGTTAATTAAGGTTCGATTCCTTAGCTATCACTAAAAATATATCATATGATTTACGATACAACAAAAATAAAAGATAATGTGAGTATTACTCTAGATTGGATATTGTCTAAAGTAACTGAGTATGATATATATGCAGCGTATATTGGTAATTTTAAAGTAGGCATGATATATAATTCGCCATTGAGAAAGGATAAAACTCCTTCTTTTGGATGTTATTATAGTAAGAAGACTAAACAGTTAATGTTTAAGGATCATGGTACTGGAGAATGTGGTAATGTAATTAAATTTGTATCACTATTTACAGGATTAACTAACTATTCAGATATACTTAATGATATAGTTAGTAAGCTTAAAATTACTAATGATACGAAACTCGTTAGCTCTAAGCAATATATACCGTCAACCGAGACAGTAATTGGTATTGTAAGACAAGACTTTACTCTAACAGATATCAATTACTGGTCTCAGTTTAATATTTCTACTACTACTCTAAAGAAATTTGGAGTAAGTAGTATAAAATATTATCTATGTAACGGAGTTGTAAAGGGTATTTACAAGGATAGTAATCCTATGTATGCTTATAAGGTTTATAATAATTTTAAAATATATAGACCTTTAGCAGATAAATATACAAAGTGGCGTAATAACCTGACTGAGAACGACATTCAGGGGTTTAAACAGTTACCTAAAACTGGAGATATACTCATTATTACAAAGAGTATGAAAGACGTCATGTGTTTATATGAGATGGGTATTCCAGCAATAAGCCCATCATCAGAGTCTACATTTATCCCAGATAAGGCTCTAAACCAGCTTAAGAAGCGTTTTAAACGTATAATTATCTTATTTGATAGAGATACAGCTGGAGTTAAATATCTTCGTAAAATGAGCCTTAAAACAGGCTTAGAAGGGATGTTAGTCCATAAAAAGTTTAAAGCAAAAGATATATCTGATGCAGTTAAGCTTAATGGATTTGAAACTATTAAAAATTGGTTATATGAAGAAATTTATTAAAAAAGTTGGTTTTATATTATCTATTCCATTAGTTTGGTTATTAGTAATATATAATATACCTACCTTCTTATTAGACTATATAATAAACTGGTTACGGTCTACTAGTAATATGGCTAATATAATAAGGTATTGGAAATTACTCAAATTTGGAGTAATTAGTCTATACAATAATAAAGATGTAACATTAGAAAGTACTATAAAAGCATATAATAAGGATGAATGGATTACATTTAATAGTACAAAAAAAATAAAGGTTAATGAGAAGAAAAAAATAGTTAAATAGTAAAGTACGAAATGCAACTCCAAATGAATATGATGGAATTAAATTTCGTAGTAAACTTGAAACTTATACATATAAAAAGCTGAAAGAAGCAAATATCATAGCAGATTACGAGATGCATCGATATGAGCTACTTCCAGCTTTTACTTTTAATAATAAAAAGTATAGAGCAATGACTTATCTACCTGACTTTGTAGGAGATAACTTTGTTATTGAATGTAAAGGATACCCTAATGAAGCTTGGCCTTTAAGAGAGAAACTATTTAGATATTACCTATATAGTAATAATATAGGAGTCAATTTCTATATAGTTCATAATCAGAAGGAGGTAGATAAGTTAATAAAAGAACTAAAGAAATGATACTATTTTATAGTATAATTATATATAAACTAACTAAAACTTTATACCATGAAAATCTGCGCAATAAGTGATATACATGGTCATTTAATTAATATACCAGAATGTGATGTGTTATGTATAGCAGGCGATGTAGTAAATTTACTCGCTCAGAGAGATAACGAAGAATCAGATAAATTCTGGTCTATTACTTTTGTCAATTGGGTAGATAAATTACCGTGTAAAAAGGTAATTGTAGTTCCAGGAAATCATGATATTTATATAGAAAATCTTATCAATGATATTATAAAAGATTTAAGTTGGCAAGATTTTAAGACTAAGATATCAGCCTTAACTGATAATAAAGTAGTATTTCTTGTTGATGAACTATATGAATATGAAGGAATAACCTTTTATGGAACTCCTTGGATAGCTCCTATACATTGGCAAACGTGGGCATTTGAAGATATTCAGAATGAATACGATGAGTATATATGCCCATATGAAAAGATACAAAACTGTGATATACTTATTACTCATGAAAATCCTAATTATAATGAAAAGCTTGAACATTACTGTTTTGGTAAGTATAAGCATCATTTTTTTGGGCATTGGCATGATGGTATATCATATGGTCATTTAAATCAATATAATTGTAGTATATTAACTGATAGTTATCTTGAAAGAGAAAGACCTAAAATAGTAACTATAGAATTAAGTAAGAATGATAATTGATAAACCGTATTATGAAGACAATACGAGAATATCAAATTCTGCTATTGGTTGGTTCTTAAAGAAAGGACCACGTTTCTATCGAGATATGATAGATGGAAAAGAGGAAGGATTAAAACTTCCTCAGCTCGAAAGGGGTACTATGATTCATGAATATATACTTCAACCAGAGGATTTCTGGAATGATTATATAATTCTTGATTATGAAGTGCCTAAAGTAAAACAACAAAAAGATTTCTGTGAGACTTATGCTAATTCATTAGAACTCATAGAAGACGATAAAAAGATTACTGCATACAAATCTGCATACAGTAATTCAAAAAGCTCTGAAATCGTCTTAAAAGAAGCTACAGAGCTATGTAATCGTTATGCTGATTATATTAAAGCATTACAAAGTAAAAAAGATAATCGTAAAGTAATATCTTTTGCTGATTTAAATATGCTTAAAAATATTAAGAATAATATTGATAATCATAAGAAGGCAAAAGAGTTATTAGAAGATATTCCTGGAGTAGAATCTCATAATGAGTTTCATATTAACTGGGAATTACCCGTTGATGATTGGATTGCGCCTTGTAAGTCTTTACTTGATAGATGTATATTCGATCATATAAATAAGAAGATTACTTTAATCGACTTAAAAACAACTAGTGATGTCTATAATTTTAAATATTCTGTAGAAGAGTTTGATTATTATAGACAGATAACTTATTACTTGCTTGCAATTAGTTGGTACATGAAAGATCAAGGAATTGATATTTCAGATTATGATTGTGAAGCATATATTATTGCTATTCAAACAAATAGTAGTAATGAAGTGAGAGTATTTAATATGTTTAACGAATTAGAGTTAGATAGTCGTAAAGACCTTATTATCAGAACTTTAACAGAATTATCATATCATTATCAGACAGGCAATTGGGACCATACTCGTAAATATTATGAAGAAGATGGTACTGAAGAACTTGAATGATGTAAGTATTTATATAGTCCCATTATGTGATGATAATATTACGTGGAGAGATTTAACTGTAGAAAGTGGATTTATAAATGCTTTTACATCTGATAAAAATAGACCTTTTCTAGAAGATAAGGTCTTTCTTGTTTATGATAGTAGTGTAAATACTATTGAGTCTCTTGAAACACACTGTAAATTATCTAGGTTAGACTCTTACTATAATAAACGGTATATAACTATCAACAAAAGACATTATACTGTTTATTGTCTGAGTAACCCTAAGTATAATAAAGATATTAAACGTCTTCGTAATAATGGTAAACCTTTCACTCTAGATGCCATGCTAGAGATTAATAGATTTTGGCAAGGTATAAAAGTGCCAGAATTAGAAAGAAGGTTATTCTATAGCTGGTATAGATTTGGTGACTCTATAGAAGCAGAATTACCAGAAGAAGACTACTATAGTTATGAAGATATTGGTGAGTCTTTATAACTAAAAAAGCCTACTGATTTAATAGTCAGTAGGCTTATCTTTTTATTGGTGCATTTAAACTAATTGAGAATTGATATAGAAACTTTAGAAGTTCATTAATTGATTCTGTAGGTAATTACGTTTTGATTTAGGATCTTGAGCTTCTACAATACTCTTAAACGGAGTTACTTTGATAATATTCTTAAGTATTACGGGCATGCCCTTATATGCTCCTCTATCTATTATAGTAAATGGAGTTCTATCTCCAATATATGAAGCAGGATTAATCAAGTTTATAAAACTACTAATATTATCAAACCAATTGAAAGCTGCTGTTGGAGATTTAATTAAAGCTATAAATTCAAAAGGATTATACATAGTACGGAACTCAAATGCTGAACGCATAGCTAAATAAGTTATTGATTGTGTTAACCAAGTATCATAATCATCATCACCATCAACTATACTAGCTATAGTAAGCGCTACAACAGCGGATGCAGCTATAAGAACTAGTTCATTTAATACTCTTCTAACTGCATATTGTTCATACTCTTGCATATTATTATAATCAGCTAATAACTATTTAATAGCAAAATGTCTATTAGCTATAATATTCTTCAAGAATCTACCTGTAGATCTATAGTAACCTTCCTCTATAGTTTGTAAATCTAAATTATACTGTTTAGGTTTGAATCTATCGTGTAATGCAGAAATCATAAAGTTACGATGTAATACTAAGTATGAAGCCATCGCATTGGCATGTACAGCAGCTTTATCAACTTCTCGGATAGTACCATCCATTCGTCTACTTATAATTTCAATTCTATTACGTACATCATTTAACAGTCTATCTGTAATTAAAGATTTATATTTATCGTCTACTACTACATCTCCATTTGGAAGTTCTATGTACGCATCATATAACGTAGTAGTAAGCTATTTAAATTCTACTGCACCCTTCTTTCTATCGTTAGGGTAGAATTTATCTATATACTATTGCTTTGACATAAAACCTTCATTATCAACTAGACGATAATTATGATAGATACTTAATAAAATATGACTTTTAACAGTGTAATCTGACTATATATATCCAGCAAACCAGAAATTTTGATTAATAGAACGTAATACCTAACTCTAGTCTAATCTATCAAATAACTCTCTGTTATCTTTTACTACCTAATTAAGCATAAGTAAATAAGGCAACCTACCCTTAGGATTAGGATTACCTATATTCTACATCATATTAGGCAGTTCTCTAGCAAATTCAGATTTAGCAAAATTTAAATCTTCTAAATCAAAATATCTACCCATCTTAGCTTCTAAAGTAGTATAAGTAGTATCAGTAAAGAAAGAGGTGCCTATAGACCATAAGTTACCGGATAGGTTTACTTTAGTAACAAATCCTCTAACAATATCTAAAGCTTTACCAAAGTTAATATCATAACCTAATACATTGCCCTCAATAGGAGTTTTATTTCTACCATACATTAATCTATCTACTAACAACTATGACTATTTATATACATTAGTAGATCCAGGTCCTTTTAATTCTTTAGAGGTTCTTATAGATAACTATCTTAGTAAATTGAGCATCAATTCTACTTCATCTTGTTTGGCTGACATATTTTTATAATTAGCAGCCATATTGTAGAACTGTACTACAGCAGATACAGCATCCGTAGATATACTATTTGTATCTTCTAAAGGAGTAATAAATCTAGTAGGTATTACTTTAATAGGATCTCCATTAGGCATAGTAGAAAACTCTTTAACAAAATCTAAATCATCTTCTTTTGTTATAGCAAAATCTTCTACGGCATATTTTAACTTATTTAATATTCCATCTTTACGATTCAATACCTACATAAACCTAGCCTCTATTTGCGGCATCATATTTTCATTACTATTAGCAAGGAATGATATGAAACTCATAGCCTCATTCATTATATTAGTAATTTCATTATATAATTCCTTTACTTCTGGTTTATTCATTACTTCGTTATAAGCCTTACTATTATCATAATATTTCTTGTTAGGCTAAATAGCAGGTCCGTTCTCATCAAATTCAGGATTATACCACTCTGAAGATTCCAGTATTTTAGAGTATTTACTAGATGGTACTGTTTCTGTATACTACTGAGCAAATTCAGGTAGTGGTCTAAGCTCTGTATAATATGAAGCTGGATGCATAAATCCTCTTACATCTTCATAATGATTGTTATTAAACCATTCATTATATGCTTGGACGCCTGCATTTCTAGCCTATTCCATATCATGATAATACTATTCTGTATTTACTATTTCTGCAAAATTTGAGAATTTATCAGCTCCTTCTGTTTTTTGAGTAGCAGTATATGCATTTGCTATATCTTGATCTAACTATAATAAGCTTCTTTTCTCATCATCGCTTAATGAATTAATGTCAATCTTATTGGTATGAGGATCCTTATATAAATTTTGTAATTGTCTTCTCCTATTACGCAGTTTCTAATAAGTACTTTCGGGATCTTTGTTAGCAGAATCAGATTCTAGGTTAGCTATTCTGTCATAGAAATCTTGAGTATACCTAGTTACAGTATTTCTTTGTTTCCATAACTATACTTCAGCGGTTTCACCTCCATATCTTTCTATTACTTTAGCTAAATCCTTTTCATACTTATCCTTATCAATATCATATTTAATATGTTTATTTACTTCTTCATGAAAAGCAGTTAATTCATCTGCTATTACTCTATCTATTCCAGTTTTTTCACTACCGTCTATATTAAATATATTAGATAGTAATCTTTTTTGTTTACGTAAAGATTCTAGCTATTTGTATTCTGCTTCTGTAAGTAGGTTTTCATACTATATACCGTTAATAGTCATAGATTGTGTAATACCATCTATCATACTTTGGATCTCTCTTTCAGCATCTCTAGTCTTCATAGACAGCATCTTATTTCTAAGAATATAATATTCAGCTTTGTATCTCCTTTGAGCTCTATCTGCATACCACTTAGTTAGTTCATCAAACCACTTCTTTTGTATATCTTCATTTTGCGGTAACACATACATGTTATTATTGTCTTTAGATATACCTAATTTTTCAGCTAATTTATCCATGAACTATCTCTGGTCACGCTTTAATTGACCACTATTCAGTGGGGATACCTTATTACCAGAGTATGTACCATCGTCTAATTTTTCATATAATAACTTCTGCACATCGTTGCCATATTTTTCTTTAGCAGCATTTACTAATTTAACTAATTTAATGCCAACCTCCATAGTCTCTCTATCTGTAGCATTTTTAGCATCATTAAGTAGTTTAGCTATAATCTATTGTACAGCATTATTGCTATTACTAGACATACCGAACCAATCCATAAATAAACTAGAATCATGTTTAGGATCATCTAACCAATTGATAGTATCCTATATCATATTCTGTGGCATACCTAATTCTGTAAGATACTGCTGTAACATACTATAACCCTTAGATTTAAGTACATTTATAAACTTATTATTAACACTATCTATTTGTTGCGATAATGCATTAGCTAATTCTTTTATAGTATCATAATTAGGTTTATCTTTAAATATATCAGTAGTATCGAATAAATATATTATATCATCCATAAGAGGCTTATAGAAGCCAATATAATCATTAGATAACTATCTAATCTGTTTAGCACTAATATTCTTTGTAGGTTTACTTAAGAATTTAATACTATCGTTTATAGATTCATCAATATGCTATAAGAATTGATATATACCTTCCTCTGTTTCAGAATTAGCCAGTTGCTATATTGTAGTCTATAGTTGATTCCATACTTTAGGATTCTTAACAGTGTATCTTTTGATAGAGTTTAATCTATCCTTTAAACCTTTCTGTATCTTCTCATATAATTTAGTTACCTCATTAATTACTCTCATATCCTCTTGAGGTATTGGAGTAAAGTCTTCTGGATTATAAGTTACTGTTGACGATGATAATAATTCTGATAATAGTGGTTCTCCATTTTCGTCTACTATTTTAGATGCATTACTAGTTTTTTTCCATTCTTTAAACTACTATATATCCTGATATGTTCCAAGTATATGGACATCTTTCTATGGATATAACATTACAATCACATCAGAATTAAATTCATTTTTAGAACTATTTGAAATAATAGAGTCATTATTATTCTACTTAGCAGAAGTCATTAATTTACGCTCTTCTTCATAGTAAGTGTTCTAATTCTATTCCACTATTGGATTTTGAATGTTTAGTAAAACCGGATACATTCCTTTTTTAACTTGCTTAGTATTCCAAATCTATCTAAATATATTAGCGTTGTTGTTTACCCAATCTTGAAAAGTATCTTTACCGTAACGAATTCCAAACACTTCTTCAAAAAATTCTTTATCAGATTTATTTTCATAACCATATCTAGCTTTTCTTTCCTTTAAAAAACTACCATTTTCTCCACCTTCGTTACGATTAAATACTCCTTTTTTATTAGGTATTTCTTGTCTAATATCTGGACCTATTACTATACTTTTCCAGTCATCATTCTACATTCTACCATTACCGAGTATTTCTTTTAATTCCCACCATAATTTTACCCAATTATTATATCCATCCTTGTCTGGAATTTTCCTATTTATGCCACTAATATACTACAATGAAGCCCATGGTTGTCTATTAAAATACATTTCTTTTTTAGTTTCAGGAGCTCCAGAACCTTTGCCTTTTTTTGTATTCTGTATACCTTCACTAAAGTCGGAATCAGTGCCATGCCAGTAAACCTCAGATACCTTACTATTTGGGAATATAGTATTTAGATACTATTTATATTCGTCCTTAGTACCTACCTTTTCTAATTCCGGATTAGTACTAAATAAGTAATCTATAGAACCGTTATCCTATTTCAAAAAAGTAACGCTGCGATTATTAAACCAGTTTTTAAATTCATTCGTAAACACTTTTACTTTAGTTTTTATAGCTTCTTCTCTATCACCATCAAAATGATCTAATAAATCCTAAAATAGTATAGAAGGCTCCCCGTTTGGAGCCTTATCTATACCATGACCATTATTCAAATCCCAGACAGTATATGCAACTTCTGGTACAACTCTTTCTAGTTCCTTCCATTCTGGAAGATTTTTATTTGGACATTTATACATATTATCTGGAATTATAAGTTACAAATGAATTTTCTTAATGCTTCCTCAAGTTTATCTTGAGTATTAACATTATCTCTTGTCATCTACTATGCAAATTCATTTAGATAGGTTTGTCTTTCATCAGCTGTTAGATCTTCTAACGTATCTAATACTTCAGATATTCTTTTATTACCTTGATCATACAAGGCTAATAAGTCTATACCAGTAAGTTCCTTTACAGTAGATTTTGTACTATTGGGCATATCCTCACGAATTATATCTCTAACCATAGTAATAACTTCGCTAAATCTACCATTATCCTATTCTATTCCATTTCTCATATGGGTTAGCTTAATGTTACCTGTAGATAATAATAAATCAGCAGCGCTAGGGTTTTGTTCAAAAGAGTCTAACATAAGATTTAGCATTACAGATTTAGATATAGAATTCCACTATTCAAGCTAATTTTGTGTCATAGATAAATTTCTCTGAGACGTTAGATATTTAGCCTATTTAGGATCATTTGTATTAAGAATATCCTCTGCAATATCATATCTACCTGCCATTATAGCTTTCATATAATGAAAGCCCTACTCTACAGAATTAAATCTAACTGTTCTAGTTGTTCTATCATCTTGTTCTATGTTAAAGTTAAACGGTCTAATAGCAAAATTGCTTAACTGAGGATTTTCATTAGTACCGTAATAAATATTTACAGCACTCATCCTAGTTTCATCTTCTCTGAATGTATTTTCATACACATCTCTAATAGCTTTAATACCGTTTTGATTTATATTACGTGTACCTATACCAGCAAAATTAGGAGTAAGTGTAGGAGTACCTATTTCAACCCAATTTTTATCTATATTAGTATACCACTTATTACGTTCTTGATCAAATACATAAACTGGCTTATTAACATCTATAGCCATCTATACTGCCCAGCCAGTACCTCCGTCAACTACATTATTCTTTAGTTGACCTATCGCAAAAACAGCATCAGAATTTTCAACCTATATCCAATTGCGAGCTAATAAATTCATATATTTGTCAGGTCTTCTATGAAGTGTTTCATTTGCTTTATATACATGCTATTTGCCTCTTTCAAACTGTTCTTCAGTTATCTCTATATTACCATTAGGAGTTTTGGCTCCGTGATAATAGTGATTAGATACTACTCCGTATTCTTCTCCTATTTCACCCCACATAGTATCTGAACCTATAGCACCTCCAGAATGATTGACAAACACTAGCTATTGCTAAGTATTCAAACTCAATGGTTTATACTGCTTTCCAGCCTTTTCATACTCTTGTAATGCTATTAACGTTGGATGCGTTTCGATAGTCATATTATAAGAATCAAGTTCTTTATATAAACCTTTAAACTTCTTATCACTAGGTTTCAAACCCGTTAACCTTGCCATCATAATAACACCATTATCAAACGCAAGCGTAAACGGTTTATTTTTAGCACTCTATCCACCAAGTTGGTCATATATCTAGCTCGCAAGATGTTCCGGGATGTTAATAGTGAGTTCTGCAATCTCTCCGTCAGGTTTATCGGTTAATTGTTGGTCTATTTGACCCATTAACTACTTGCCTACAAATTCATTAATTGACACTCTATCAGTATTACCACGAAACCATCTTTGAGCAGTTCTAGCCTTATTCCATTTATTATAAATCGTTGCGTCAAAATTATTAACAAGTGTATGAAGACTAGTTATCAATCGATTTGACAGTTTATGTTTATCTAGTATCTTTCTGAATTTCGGATTAGCTAACTCAGCAATCATCTCATATATAGATGTAAGTCCGTAGTAATCGTTGCTATACGGCATTATACTTCCGTTAAACGCCATATAGTTAGATTTCTCCTTTTCTAACAATGTCTTATATATAGCTTTTATCGTTTTAACTGCAGTCTAAACGTCAGTAGACATTTCGTCTGCATTATCCATCACATAAGAAGTGATAACGTGTATATATTCGTGAAGTAGTATATCGTTCAGAGACATTCCCATCTTATTAACATAAGACTAATAATCATTTCGCAATAATATATTATTGTTATCAGAATCAAATTGTGCTACAGTGGTATCTGTAATAAGCTAACTCTAGTCAGTTAAGATATTCTTTATACCTAACCTATTAATTAAATCGAATATTTTAGGAGATACTTCATTAAAATCTGTAGTAACAGCGTTTTCAGTATCGTTCTCATCTGCTTCTTCAAGTACTACACCTTCAACACTATCATCGACTTCATCTTGTTCGTACTCAAATATTCTGTCCTGTTCAGCTATAGCATAGTTCATACCAGAATATGATGGTAATTCTCCAATATGATGCATATACGCTTTATCTTGTTCAAAGTAAGTTCTTTCTACTTCATCAGTCATATCAGATAATGCATCAAGATTATTCAAAGCTTCAAAATAATCCCATTCATTTTCCTTATTGAATTCAAATTGAGTCGATAAACCATATTCTATAATAGTATGACCCTTGTAACTATAACCCTTTTTAGATATCAGACCATATATAGGAGTGTATAGAGTTCTGCCAGTAAGCTTCCCCTACCATGTTCTTTCTGGTTTGTCAATATAACCTATCAATCTATATACATGCCAATTAGCAGGTTCAAAACCTAAACTGTCTTTTATCTTAACATAAGGAGGGAATATTGGGTATTTTATATTATCTATTGTTACCCAGTTTAATGGTTTAATAACAGCAGCCTACATATCAGTTCTCTATCCAAATATAATATTTGGCATAGCTGCATCTTTATTAAGGCTTACAGATCTTAATGGAGCTTGATATTTACCGCCATACATGTCTACAGGTCTTACAAGCTTATCATTCTACCAATTATTCAAGAATAAATCCTCAATGTCATTATAAGATTTATCTGCATTGTTAACCATTTGATCTAATTTACCTTGAACGAATTGAGTATAACCCATACTTATTCTTTCACTATTAGGTAGATATTGGAAGAACGCATTCATCACTGTATTATCTCCAGATGTGTAGAAAGAATATACTGCTAAATCTCTGAACAATCTCTTAACTGAAGGTTCGGGATCATCTAATAACTACCTCCAATAGTTGATAAGATTATTTGCTTGCGCCTAATCTGCATTTAACTATTCTGATCTATCAATAAAGTCTAAACCATTTTTATTAATGTTAGGAATTAAGTAGTTAACAAAATCATTAGCTATAGTACCATCATTATTTAGTAAATGACTTAATCTAGGATTACCCTTTAGTACTTCCTACTTAAATCTATACAGTCTATTAGGTATAGAATTACGTCCTTGGAACATAGTATTTAGATCTATATTGTTATCCTTAATATATTGATTAAAGAATTGACTCTTTATCTAAGCTTCCATTCCATTTATTACTGCACTAAGTAATTTAGAATCGGCGTTGGTAGCTCTACCTACTAAGGATAAAGCTATGTGTTTTTGATTAGCAAATTGATCAGTATTACGTAGTAATAAGTTTCTAAATATAGATGAACCCAAGGGTATACTATTTTCTGTTTTTGTACGGATGAATGTTTCATTAAAGAATCTAGTAACTTCACCTTCAGCGAATTTACTATTTTTTTCCATATCCAGCATCCCTTTATAATATATATCTTGCTCAGCAAAAGTTTTACCAGTCTTCTTAGTATCAATCTTTGAGAATTTAACAAGATTAGCTAAATCGTCTGCATAAGGTTTAAGAGCTAACCAAGCGTAGTATATTCTTACTTGTTCCTCATTAAAGTTCTTAGAATCTTCTGGATTAATCTTTAATAACTATCTTGTTCTTGACGTTATTTCTCCTTTATCGTCAATATAAGTTCTAAATAGATCTTGATATTCTGAAGCTTTAGTTTTATTTTTTCTGTTTATATATTCATACTTTCTACGTAACTTTTTAGTAGGGTCATATTTATCTAATACTTTTTCAATAGCTTCTTTCTCAAGTTGAGAAGGAGTCTTAGTTCTATCAATGCCATATTTACCTTTAGTCTTAAGTACTTCATTAGCCATCTCCACTAAGATAGGTTGTCTAACAAAATAGAATGTTTGAGCACCTTTACCTGTACGTAATAAGAATGACACCATATTATATGTCCAAGCATTAACATTAAGCTTAACAATATAAGGATCTTTGGCTATATCTACGAATGCATTAATCATAGCAGATAACCAGTCTAATATACGGCCTCCTTTAGGATTACCTTTTGTAGGATAGTCATATATTCGTCCAACATCTTCTATCTCTAAAGTTCCTGTGAAACCATCGCTCTACATTCTAATACCTACCAACTAAGTAAGGATATGATGAGCATTATTCAATGCAAAAGGGCCAATACCAGCTTTACCTCCTGTATATTCTGCCTTTCTATCTTCTTGGTATCTAGGAGTATATACTTCAAATGGTTCTGGATGATATGAACTAGTACCTTCAATGTCTTTTAGTATTCCTTTAACTGTATCAGTAGCATCGTCAATAGAACCTTTTAGCATGGCTGAATTATCTTTAGTGAGCAGTATTTTTATATACATCCTAATAATATCATTCTTATAAGCACTAGCTACATCTTCTCTAGTTAAAGCATCCCCATGAGTTATAATACCTCCATTCTTATTGAAGGAGTATCTAGCTACATACAGTTTATCAATATCAAAGTCAGACCCAGTAAGCTTAGTAAATCCTTCAGGTAGCATGATAGTATCACCCATAATTTCAGGGAATACATCTACGAATCTTAATGCAGATATTGATGCAATGGACTGTGTAGGAATACGATAACCAATTCCGGTAGCATCTGCACTCTATCCTATAATATTATGATCTAATAACCACTTTCTAGCTTGTTTAAATGTCATTTTACTGTAGTTAGGTATCATATGTTTAAATAGATTTATACTTACTACAGAATCCATAGAACCATCCTTATCATTAATCATGAGTAATGGTTTTCCATCATTGATCATATCTTCTGTAATAACATTCTAGCTAGTAGCTTCGAGTCCAAATGCAGATCTTTGGATGAAAGCTCCACCTGGCATATGTACATCAATAACCAGTTTATTAATCATAGATATAAATCTACTTTCTAACCATTTATTGTCAGATAATGCAGATAAAGGTATCACAAATGCATTATTCTTAGTTTTAAGACCAGATAATACATTATCATTAGCGTCAGATTCTCTAGCGTCACGCTCTAACATATTACCTAACGCTGTAACATTTATATTACCGTCTACAAACAATTCATCTACTATATCCTATCTACCCATATTAGATAAAGTATTCAATGCTCCCATTACTGTATCATTGATTTCTCTACCTGTTACTTGAGAACCGTCTGGACCATATAAATCATCCTTACGTAAATTAGATAAGTTTACTTTTAAGAACTGTGTACCAGCCATCTATTCCGGATGAGTATGTGGATTAGTCTCTAACTGCTGTCTGATATATTTAAACTTCTACCTGTATGTTACGAGTTTACTCAAATCAGTAATAGTATTACCCTATCCGCTTTCTGCCCAGTCTACTATAGAAGCAGATAATACAGTCTAACCATCTTTAAGTTCTATTTCACTATCTTTAGCCTTTCTATAGTATGCAGTAGGAGATTCTGAACCAGCTTTAACTGCAGAATCAAACATAGCCATATCAATAGGATCATTAAGATCTACCATTCTGTCATATAAAGCTTTAATATCTCCAGTAGCTACTGATTTAAATAACGGGAATAAAGCCATCTTATTAAAGTAAGGTATACCTAATCCATTTCTAAATCTGGTACCGAATGCTATATACTTCATAGCATTTAATATAACTTTATTAGCTTCTGCATATAACTTAGGATCAGATTCCCATTTATCTGCAGTATCAGGGTCGGTCAATACTTCAAATGCTCGTTTAATGTCAGCATTCCATACACCACGCATCCTAAGTAAATCTCTAGTCATATTAGGACTTATATATACAGCAGCATCAGCTACATTAACTCCTTTCTTATAACCAGCTACAGCTACTTTAGCTGCTTGTTTAGCAATTTTAGTTTCTTCAGGGTAGGTATTTTCTATATCACGTATGCTAAGATCTTTTACCTCATTCCAAGCTTCTTCTCCTAACATTTCCTATATAGTTTCTTTTATATTTGCCCTATAGAACAAACCTTCATACTCATGGTATTGTTTATCCATGATTTCGTGATCTTTAAGCTCTGTAACTACATATTCATCACGCATTGGATCATTAAAGAAGTCTAATCTATTATTCAAACCAGTTGATGTCAAAGAACCTAAACGTTTGATTTTGTCAATAGATACGTCTGTTATACCCTCTCTATCATACTTTACTTTGTAATACGCAGGTGAACCACTAAATAGCTTTTCTACTTCTTGAATAGATATTATACTATTCATCACATAGTCAGATATCATATCAAATACTGCATATGCTTCCGCATTAGCACTATCCACACTCTAATATCTAGCTGATCTTTCTGTTACTACATTATCATCAAGTAATACATTACGTATACTCCATATATTACCTTGATCATTCATAGTAATTAAACCAAGATCTCTAGCATATTCTAATTCTTTCTTTACTCTACGATTAATTACTCCAGCTAAGAAAGCCTTTTGTGTTTCTGGAGAAGTATTAAAGAAATAGTCTTTAGCTAATTGTAAACATTCTTTAGCTGATTTGGTAGGATCATTAAAGTTAACAAAACCTTTATTAGTATATATACCTGTCAAGAATAAGAATCTAGCTCCATTACCTTCCAAAGTTACAGTGTGCTTAACTCCATCTTTATCTTTATAATCATATTTATTAGGAGTATGGAAGTTTTTAATACGTCTAGATGGCTCAATCCAATCATTATTTATAGTACCATCATCATTATAATGTAACCCAGTCTCTGGATTATAATGATTAGGATCATCATCTATCTATCTTAAGCACAACTCTATTTGGTTTAGTTCATCGTAACAATAACCTAATAGATAGTCCATAACTTGTTCGCCATACTGAACAAAAGTTTGACCATTGTTATTATTGAATCTAATAGGTTCGTGTGGTAATGTTATTCCTTTAATGAAATGATATGTTTTCTTATCTGCTACTGTAGGGAATATTATTCTATTATTAAATACAGCTGTCATTTTAGCTATATAGTCTTCTCTATCAGTAATACCGTGATAATCTCTACCTTTATCTCCAGTAGTAGTATCCTTAAAGTTAATAAAGGTTTCCATTGATAGATTTCTATTACCTCCTCTAACTGCTTGCAATATAATAGAATGCTCATTATAAACTACAGATTCTAATTCCTGGAATACAGTAGGATCTGATACTATTTCATTAAGTCTATCCTTGGCAAAATTATTCTATGATACCATATAATAAGAATTACCATCAGGACCATAGCTACTCAAACTATTATCTGTAGCATGTGTAAATGCATAATAATTAGCTAACTCTTTAACGTAACCTATATTATTCCATACCTATGTAGGATCAACAGTTATTTCATTCACTTTAATTTCTTTAATAGTACTATCGCTATTTATAGCATTTTTAATTGCCTCAAGCACACTTACTATTTTTGGAATACCACCGAAATTAACAGTTGAACTAGAGAACTCACTAATAAGAGTAAATGCATCTGATTTAGGATTACCGTATCTACCAGATAATAACATTTTATCTATAGTAGGTACATCAATGCCGATACCTATTACATTAAACATGTTAACTAAATACTTCTTAAGCATTTTCTAGTTAGATGTTTCATGTAAATCAATATTTCTATCTCCTATCTTAAGTATGCCTTTATTATTTCTAAATGCAGTAATAACACTATTAAAGTTCTTAATTACAGTATCTAAAGCCTTTTTAGACCCTTCTTCTGCTATCACTTTACCTTCTTTATCGTATTTAAACAATCCAGCATTAGTAAATAATGCTTGAGACCATACTTTAGGATAAGTAGCAGCTTTAACATCAACTGTATTATCGGTAAGTTCATGTTTAATGAATCCTGTTTCTGGATCTTTACTTACTTTGGCTGTGACATAATTATTTATGTCACAAGTTACTACAGTTTCTATCTTAGTAAGCATTGCTTCAGCATCAGCAGCCTTAACTAAATCTTCTTTCTGATTAGAATCTTTAATCAGTCTGTTAAGTTTAAATAATAAAGCAGAATGAAAAGCACTACCATTTTGAGCATAAGTAGCTACTTTATCAACTAAATTAGCTATAGTACGACACCCGGACAAATCTTTAAGTATATTGTCCCATGCAGTTTTAGCATCAACAAAATTAGCAAAATGAGTAATAGGGTCTATCTTCATAGACATGGAGCCGTCTGGGCTAATTTCATATAGAGGTATAGTTTGGAAGAAGAACTTAACCTCTGCAGGAGCATTATCCTTAATGGATATATTCATACCTTCTACTGTATGCTATCCTATATTAACTCTTTCCGCTCCCTCTTCTATATCACTTATAGTTTCATCCTCATTACGATCTATAGCTCTAACACCTAGTTGTTTTAATCTGGTAGCTATAGTTGGCATAAACACAGTCTCATATTTATCAAGAATTTCATCCATTACAGGAGAAGGATAAGTTCTAGCTTGCGCTTCTATAATAAGCTTAAGCCTTTCAAATTGATAGTTATCTTCAGCCAATGCCGAATATTCTATATTAGGTACAATATTAGAACCATTGACAGCAAAAAATGCATATGTAAGAGATTTGATTATATTATCAAATTGATTATACTGAGTAATAGTTTTTAATTCGTAACCAGCTACTTCTAAATTAGGACCAGATGCGCCATATATTTGTCTAAATCTATCTACATTTTCTTTGTTAGGTTTAACACCATAGAATTTACCTCTATTAATATCAGAATATAATTTAGCTAAAGCATATTGACCAGTTCTAACCCATAACTTAATAAACTCTAATATTCTCTTAAACCAATTCTTAGTATCAAAAGCATAGCTTCCAGCTTCATTTAACATAAAGTCTCTAAATTGATCTGCTAAAGCCTCTTCTATTTGAGAATCAGTCATTTGAGGATTCTTTTTTCTCATTCTATTATATATTCTTTCTCTTCTTTTATTATCTATCAAGAGTAAAGAAACTCTATGCCATGCCTCATGATATTCAGTACCTATAGGGGCAAAGTTGCTAATTAATATAGAATCTTCCATTACTCTACCTACTACTGCTGTGCCAGCTTCAGTAACATCTACTATGGTAGGGATGATTTGTGGAGATATTCCAAAAGTAGAGCTTAACCATTCTTTAGCTTGCTCTGGATCCATTCTCTCATTCACCCATAAAGCGCCGTCTTCCTGTACTTCCACCTCCATATTAGGACCTCGCTTCTTCCCATCTAATATAGCAAATATATCTGCCATATTCACAGAAGTCTATTTGCCACTTTCATCCGGTAAAGTAAATACTTTAGTTTTAATAGGATCTTCGTATTCTTTCTCTACCTTTTGTTGAGCTTGCTACTATATCGTTTCAGCAGTTTTATCTGCTAACATTACATCATCAACATATATATTAGAATCCCATAACTCATCGGCTATATCAGTGAGTAATATACCCTATTTGATATACCACCCTAGAGTACTCATACCATTAGGATGTTTACTGTCAATAGTCTTACGACCATTACTTCCTACAATTATACCAAATTCACTCTAGTCTAGTTCTATTAATCCAGGAATAATAGTAAGCTTATCTACATTACTATTCTTTAAGAATGCAGCAACTGACTTAAATCTAGGATCTGTTACCTGTGATTGTAAATCTCCTCCTAAGTAATAAGTATTAAGCGCTTGTTCATCTATGTTCCAATGGAAATTAGACATTATATAATTTTTAGCTTGTTGTCTAATATCTGGTTGACCAACAAGATCACTTATACTATAGCTAGTATTACCTATTACTAAGTTACCATTATCATCTACAAAAAATTGTTTTCTTTGTTTGGCTTGAATCTGTTGTGGAGTAAACCTAGTATCATTAGGATTCACAGCTGTATGAGGACCAAAGTTTACTATAAAATCTAATATATCAATAGGTCTAATATTAGTCTTAACTCCTTTAGCGTCAGTATAGAATTGTTCATTACTAGTGACTAAATTCAATATTAGATCTGCTATTTGGGGTTTGTCCGCAAATGTCTAATAGTTTAATTTAACTAATTTAGTATCGTATTCGCCATCTAATCTAGGAACTTTTAATACCCACATGGGTTGACCAAGACTACCACCTTTTACAGATAATATAGTGTTTCTTAATCTTATTACTTCATTGTTTATAGGACCAGTAGTTATACCTATCTACGTATTATCTGGGGTTATCTCAAATGGATCTTTTATAGTTAACCATGCTGAATCTAGTAAGCTTCTATTCTTAGGGCTGTTATCTGGATTTTTTTCATTTCTAAATCTTCCAGTAGTAGCTCTAAGAGCTGTAGGAACTACCTCAAGGTTTGGATTCTTTTTAGTTTGTTCATACAGTTCTATAATCTTATTTCTCAATCTGACCAGATTATCTACAATCTTAGTCTATTTTTCAAACGGTAGCCTATTAAACGGGCTATATCTACCTCTAAGACCACCTTCAACAGTTTTAATAGCTCCGACGTATTTTTTACCTTTGTAATCAAATATAGCATAAATAGCAGGTTCTACTTTTCCGTCTTTATTAGTATAATCGTGTACTTCAAAGTGAACCCCGTTGTTCATTACTTCAGGTATAAAGTCAGGTTTACTACTTACTAACGATAAATCATCATCATTAAGGTAGTCTTCCATTCCTTGATATCTCTTAGATATTCTAATGTAATTACCATTAGCATCTCTAGAACCTTCACTTAATCTGTAATTGATTTCATGAGAATATGGGTCTTCATCTTTATCATATGTTAATTCCTATGTATTTACAGTAGTGGGCTATTCTACTGGCATCTATTCCTGCTGAGGCTGCTGTGACTGTTGCAAACTACTAGCTGCTTCTGCTCCTAGCCAATCACCCATTATACTAGCTAATGTTGGTAATTCTGCTTGAGTTGGCTGTTCTTGTGTAGGAGTAGTAGGTACTTCTGGAATAGCATCTGCACTCTTAGTAGGAGTATCGTCATTCTGCTTTACTACTTTCTATCTTTCTTCTGATTTTATTTCCTCTAACTTTTCTGCAGCCTATTGCTCCTCCTATCTAGCTTGCTTCATTTCTTCAAGTCTAGCAGGAGCCTAATCTTTTATACGTTGCGCTATTTTACTGTGACTCTAAATAATAAACTTTGACAATTCAACTTGAGAGTTAAGAGTATCTGCTAGTCTATTAGCTTTACTAGAATTACCATTAGTATACAGCTCTTCTTCTAACTACATTCTAGTATCTCTCATATCTTCCCATAGATTCTTTAATCCATCTTCAGAATTCTCCATAAACTTAGATGCACTATACTCCTGATAATTCTACCTATTTGGATATAGGTAAGAATAAATATCTTTCATAGCTTGACCTGCATCAGCATACGATTTACCAGCTTTGTATTTAGTACTAGGTACAAGAACAACATCTCCTTTAGAGTTCCTTTCTTGTTCAAAGTATTTATTACGTATTGCACTAGCGTTCTATCTTGCCTCTGTTATATCTTCTGGTTCAGTTGCTACATCTTCAGCAGTATCCTACGCTTTACTTTCTGCAGCAATGGTAGGTTCAGGATTGGTAACTTCAGGTGTTGTTGTAACCTCTACAGGTTCTGGAGTTATTTCTTCACTATCTATTACTTCATCCTCTTGCTTCTTTCCAGAGTATAAATCATCCAACTCCTATACAAAAGTATCTTCCTGATCTTCTACATCTAGCCACTTATTGATTTTTGCTATTGCTCCTTTAGGACTATTCATCGCATCTCTCTCAGTCTTAGCTCTTTCAAAGTCAAGATTTGCTATAATTTCTTTTTCTTGTAAGTCTTTAAGAGTTTGATGAAGGTTAGGAACATTTAATTGTTCCTCTGTAATACCTAAATCTTCTGCTTCTTTACGCAACTATTGATAAACAGCATCTATCTATTGTTTATCTTTATTTAATAAATGCTTAAATTTAATAACATCAGACTTAGAGGTACGTATACCAGTATTTTTTTCTAGTTCTGATAGTTTATTACCGTTATTAGTAAAGTCAGTTATGAGTTGATCATATAATTCGGTCTAAGATTTTAATCTAATTAGATTACGAATAGCTACTTCTTGATCAGAAGTTACATCTGGTTTAATGGAAGATATGTACTATGACATTTCAGGACTATACATCAACTGATCTACTTCCGATGTTATATTAGCTCTGTTGTTACTAGCTTCAGTAAGTAGAGCTTCGTGGTGTTCTTTTAATGCTACAAATACATCATATTCTTCTGTTCTAGGATCTATACCTGCTTTCACTGCTTGGCTCATATTAACAGGTGAAGTGTACATATTTCTAATGAGTTCTGCTCTCTTTCTCTCGTTATATATGTCCTGTATATCTAATCCTTCTGTTCTAGATACTATATTTTCAGCTTCATCAAAAGAACTCATAAGGTTATCATATTTACCAGTTCTAATGAAACTACTATACATAGCATTCTTTCTAACTCTATCTTTAGCATCCATCTATTCTGCATACAAAGCAGATACAAATTGGTCAGTAGGTAATTGATTATTTATTTGTATTGCTGCAGATGGAGCACCGTATACAGTAGTCATTAAACCTCCCAACAATGCACCGCCTTTAAAGTTTTCCATGAATTCCTAATCATTTGAATACACAGGATCCCACGGAGTAATAGCTGCAAATACAGCACGAGCTCCAGTACCAATGTTACGTATAAAACTCTTTACTAGATTTGGATCAGCATCAAAATTATTGTCTATATATCTCTATCCCTTAATGTACTGAACATCTTCTTCAGCTCCTTCTAGTATACCAGATACTAATATACGACCACCTAAATCAGTAATAGCTCTACGTTTAGTTCTCATAGGTAATCTACCAACATTATCTAAACCGAATGAAGTTATATCATCTATTCGATTAGATAATTGTTCTTGTAAACCTTTTCTTAATTTTGCACCTTTTTCAGCTAAAGTTTTTAAACCTTTTACTTTTTTAGCCATAGAACCTATAGGCACTACTTCAATTGCTTGTTGAGCTACGTCACTAATTGATAAAGCCATATTATCTATATATAAAGATCTTAAACCTTCTCTATTATCTAACATAGCTTTATTAAACTTTCTATTGTTTATCTTGATATCTCCAGAAAGTATACGATCATATACATATTCATCATCATTAATTTGTTCTGTGCTATAGCCTTGTTGCGCCATTTTGATTTTAGCATCAGCTAATACGTCTTCATCTACTCCTAATTTCTTAGCTGAATTCTTTACGGATTGCTTGTAGTTCTAAAATACTTCAGATTTAGATTCTTGATCTCTACTATATAAATTAGAACCTATAGATACTAAAGCTGCAGCTCCAGCCACTAATGGGTTTCCAGCACTAGCTGCGTAGTAGGCAGATAAAGTACCTAATATAGAAGACCCTACAGAGGCGGCACTAGAACCTAATAGACCAGGTAATTTAAATAACCATGTATCTATATCGGAAAAATCCATACCAGACTTCTCTTTATTTTTTCTATAGTACTGTGAAGTTAATTTTTCATCGAAACGTTTAGCCTTATCGGATTGTATTTCAGCATCTCTGAGAGAGACTATTCTCTTATTGTAGATATTATCATCCTACATACTACCGTCAGGTCTAGTAATAGGATTGATTTCTTTGTCTATTTCTATTAATGTGTTATCTAGATTGCCTTGTTTAAGACTACCTGTAATATAACTATTAAGATAATTGTTATTGAATTTACCAGATATAGCAGTATCATATGCAGATTTATTATTAACTTGCATTAAAGATGCTTCCTATAACTGCTATTTTAACTATTCATTAGTAGGATCCTGACTTAACTGTCTAGATAATTCTATTACTGCTTTACTAGAGTTTATATAATCTTTTAGGCTGATTAAGGTATTATAATCCTAATCAGCCATTATATACTCTCCTAACTTAGCGTCTCTTTCAGTTTGTGCTTTCGTTAAATTCCAATCATAGAACGCGTTAGAAGCCCAATCTGTAAAGCCATAATTATCAGGTGCTTCTTCATAGTTAGCATCTGGATTAGCCATACGATGCATATACTCCTCAGTATTAATCTGAGGAGCTATCATAGCGTCATACATTGCCGTTCTTTGTCTAATACCATCTATTAACGATGTATCGTATACTTTCTTTTTCTTTGCCATATTTATCTACCTAATAATTGTTGTGCTGATGTCTGGTATTCATCTTTAGCTTGAGAAGATCCTCCAATACCGCTAGAAGATCCACCTTGCCATCTTTGATTTACTCTTTGCCAATATTCTGAGGATGTATATGAATTTGGTAATGTTCTATAAGCATCTACTTCATAGTATTCAACTCCATCTTTGCCTACTACTTCAGTTACTTTAGAAGCGCCAAATTGTTGTTTGAGAGCTCCGCTAGTAGTCTATCTACCAAATGGCATAGAGTAACTAGAAGCCATTTCACTAAACCACACAGGATGATTTACCCACATACCTGTTCCTAATGATTCTTCAATTCTTTCCTTAGGTATTCTAAGTTTGCCAGATAAAGCCATACTTCCAGGTCCAGTCTTTACTACTTTATTATTTGGTATAAATTGAACTCCACTTAATTGACCACTTTCTACTAATTCTCTAAATGGAAAACTAGTGTCTCTTCCTATACCGGCATCTCTACGAGCTTTTCTACCAGGTCCTTCATTACCAGCAATCATACTAAATACTGTTTCTGGTAATAAGAATCCTTCTGTAGTATTAAATTGATAACCCTAATGCTTAATCCCATCACTATCTTGTATTTCTGTAGACAATGCTCCAACACCTGTTAACAAGTCGTCTTTATCGAGTAGACCAACAGGAGCGCTTACTTTGTTAAGTGCAGAATTTACTCCTTTTAAATAAGATTTAGTATTAAACTCTTTACTATCTTGACTAGTTAATGGAGAGAAACCAGCTACTCTCTAAAATTCATCTCTTACTACATGTTTGCTAGCTAAACCAACCATCTAACTCTATAACTGCTGAGCTCTGTTGCTAGCAGTTACTGCTGTTACATAATCTTCATCATTACCAGTTTGTCTATATCTAGCACTATACTCATTAGCTGCCTATACCATGGATCCGTATTCATTCTGCATTCTATCTATATTGCGCAGACCTTTGCGAGCATCATCTGCAATTTTACTATTTGGATACTTAGTGATCAAACTAGATATATAATCTCTATAACTATTAAACTTATTACCTATTCCAGACATAGTATTTCTAGTAATGCTATCATTTAAGAAATCTAATCTAGTAGGATTAGGTCTTATTACTTCTTCGTTACTACCTCTATTACTTTGCTTAGCCATAGCTAACCAGTATGGATCTACAGTATCTTGATTTACAATTCTATCTCTTTGTGAATCAGCTATCATTCCTACAAATCTTTGTCTAGCTAATTCAGTATCACCTCCAGAGGCATCTAGAGCTTCTCTATAATACTGTTGCCCTTGTGGTGTACTAATCAAATCATTAAATTTAGCATCTGCAATATCATACAATGTATCATATGTAATGCCTACTCTATTGTATTTGACTCCATCTTTCCATACAGATCCTATTGAACTAGGTTTTAGGTTACTAAAATAAGGATTAGCTAATTCATCAGCTGTCATATAGCGTAAAGGAGTAATTTGATCAAATACTCTCTTACTTCCTAAAGTGTCATAATTAGGTATATTAGCAGAATCCCAGCTTCGTTTATATCTACCCTCTGCTTCCATTTTAGCTCTCATTTCAAGTCCAGCTCTAAGATTATCAGCACTTTCTTTAAGCAAACTCAATGATCCATAATCTGTATTACTAATAATCGACTGTAAATTAGCACGAAAACCTGCATCTTTTAAGGCATCTGGATTAGAAACTATTTGATTAATAGCATCTTGTACATCTTGACGATTAATAGTTAAATTGTAGTAATTCTATGTGTCTATTGCAGATGGTGATCTAAATTCTCCAAACTTTTGTAACTAAGTATTAAACTATTGTGCAGCCTCATCTACAGCTTGCTTCTACGCTGCTCCTATTCTATATAATTCACCAAAGTTAATAGGTACATATGTATTTAATATAGGAGCTTCCGCTGCTATATCATATCTATTAGCCTACATTGTTACCTCCTTTTCTTAACCATTTATTAAACTGTCTAATAGTATCTGCTGTATAACCAGATTGCAAAAATGGAGCATACATAGCTAACATTGCATTATCTCTAGCTTCCTGATTACGCATTAACTCTCTATTCTGAGCCCATTGACTTAACTGACTTAAACCAGCTCTACGTATATTTCTAGCAGTAGCTCTATTTTGAGCATTAGCTTCGTTAGCCATATTTGTAGCATTAACCCATTGCTGTCCTAAACTATTCATAGTATTGGCATAATCACCTAAGTATTGGTTATTAACATTACTTTCTTGAGATCTTAAACTAGCTATAGCTCTATCTGTATTAACAGCTGACTGTAATCTATAAGCTAAGTTAGCTCCTGTATTAGTATTAATTTGGCTAGCATTATAATTACTAGTAGCTCTATTACGATTTAAATCTTCAATAGCAGGATTAATATCATATCTACGTCTACGCATAGTATTAGTAATGCTAGTAGCATATGGGTTATATACTGCATCAACTGTTTCAGGTCTACCAGTAAATAGATTAGACATAATAGGTGCTAAAGAAGCCATACCTGACAAAGCAGAACCCCAATCAAATTTATTATTTTCAGGCTTAGGTTTGCTATAAGCATTACTTTTAGGTAAAGTGGTAACCTTATCTGCTTGAGAAGTAAGAGCATCTCCTAAACCTGCCATTTCATCATTAGTAGCAGTTAATAGTTCTGGATGTTTTGGTTTTAACGGGTTAACTGTACCATACCAAGTAAACGGTAACTCTGGTTTACCTTCATCAATTAATCCTGTATTCGTAGAAGTAGAAGTTGCTTTACGTCTACGTGTTGGAGTACTAGTACTTACAGTAGCTGTAGTCGATGTAGGTTGTGTATTATTAGGATTAACTGGTACATGATACCATTGATTATTACCAGTTCCCCACTGCACTCCAGCACCCCATTTACGATTAGGGTTATAGATAGCATCTACTATTCTATCTCCTAAACCAGGTTTAATCTCATCACCTAAAGCAGCTGCTTGTATCTACTTAGTCTTAGGTTTAATACCTTTACTTTGTTTAACAGATTCCTACATAGCAAACAGCTAATCATGAATCATATTATTATTCATTTCATTTAATTTTGCTGCATTCTCTGCAAATCTGTCATTGTACTTACTTTTCTTTTTTGCCATCATTTTCTCACCAAGTTGTGCAAATGTTTCTTTTCTACCAGGTACTTTAAGCTTATCACTTAATACTCTACTGCCTTCAGGTAAACTAACTAAATTACTGTCAGTAGGTTTATTATTCTCTGGTACTTTACTTATACTTCCGTCTGGAGTCTATATTAATTCACCATCATCTACGTAAGCTAAAGAGGAAGACATTCCTCCATTGGCCATAGTATCTGTATTCATCCCTATCATATCATCATATGCTTCACTTTGTAGGTAATTAGTACCTTGTACAGCAGCTCTATTACTATATGCATTCTTTTTAATAGCAGCTCTCTTTCTACGCAATCTTCTATTACTAAATGCTCCAATTAGACCACTACCAAGGCTACCTTCATCATAATCCGTAAATGAAGTCATTCTAGCTTGTTCACCGGATCTACCTATTAAACCTATACCTGCACCTACCGCAGCACCGACTGGACCAGCAACCTTAAAACCAGTAGCTGCACCACTAGTTATATCACCTATAGACTGTGCAACAGCTTGTCCTCCTGTAGTAGCATTAGATTTCTAAAATGGTGTTATTAAAGTATTTAGTACATCAGGAGCATCTTCAAGCATATTGTTCCCAATTTCTTTAAATTGAGTTCCAAATGCATATGCTGGTACTTTTGTTTTCTTTTTACTTTTCATATTAAATTAATGAATTTCTATATGTTGTTGTAATCTACGGTATTTCAAAAGTATGATCTATATCAGAATCTAACTCATAATCACAGATCATATACTTACCTCTCAGTCTAGCAGGTAACGATAATGCATCTTCATTCTTATCTGCTCTAGGTACTGGGAATCTAAATGTATCTTCTCTGTAATCAGTTATTATATGTTGTTCAGGAGTAATGACGTTTCCTTCTTCATCAAGCTCCTCTTCAGTATGTTCTCTAATAGCTTCTTGATGTTTAGTACTGAACTTCATATAATCTACGATATCATCTTTAATCGTTTCTTGATTGCCATCTCTAAATTCTCCTTGTAATCTAACATTATCAAATACTTTAGTATAAGGAGCATTTTTATTGACAACTAACTATAATTTAGCTTTTCTATCTAAAGGAGTTAAGCCCATTACTCCAGTATCATGTAAAGTATGCAGTTCATTATCCTTTATTGCTACTACTCTATCAGAAATAGGTAACGACCATTTAGGGTTAAATGTATAGAAAGATGTAAATCTACCTAACTATTCATTAAATATCAATGGCTTATTAAGTACATTGAACCATACTTCATTATACTTTTTATCAAACAAAGACACGCATTTAGTTCTATCTTCTTTAATATTTTTATTAAAGTAAGATTGTACCTATTTCTCTTTAGATATTTGACTTACTTGACCAGTATAAGAACACAGTTCATTCTTATCATAGTCATACCAGTATAACACATTATCTGAATTAATTATACTTTTATCATTCTTAATAGATGAACCATTAGTAGTAGTTACATAGTCAAATCTACTTAATATACCACCAGTACCTAATACTAACTGATTTACATTATCATCAGTAATAAGTGACCTTTCATTGACAGAAGCTACTCCTACTCCAGTATCTTGGAAATAGAACAGTCTATCCTTAAATACTTTTAGATTGGTTATATCTCCCCACTGATTATCTACATCTAAATAATCAGCTACTTTGTATTTAGACCACTAGTCTATTACTTCATTATTCGTTTTAGCCTATGAAGTCAATATTCTATTAGTATACTTTACATCTTTATCAGCATACATAGAATTAGGTACATACAGTTTACCAGTATTCTATGCTGAGTAAACAGAGTTATATACAAAGTAAGGAAGATCCTGTACATGTATATCTTGCATCTATGTAGGCTCTAACTATAACCAAGAGTCTGCAAAGTTTGAACTGGTTACGGTTCTATGAATCTAATCACCGTGAAATAAATTCATATTAATAGAACTTTCAAATGGTATATAAGCTCCTATGTAATTCTTCATACCATCCCATTCCTTAGCATCAGGTAATTGAAATAACATAGTATTAGGATAATCTAATAGACTTAAATAAGTATCTCCTCCAAATACATACTTACTGTCGTGAGCTGCGATACTTATGTATACAGAATTCTGTCTAGATGAGAATGTATTACCACCATATATAGAATTACCATCACGTTTAACATTAAATACAGGAATAGCGTTAGTAGAATCAAAAGGATGAAGTTCTGGATATTTACTAGTAGGTACGCTATTAAATCCAGAGAATACATTCTATAATTCTGGTACATGAGCTATAATACACGGACCAGCTGGACCTTGTAACGATTGATTATCATTGTGAATAAAGTCAGACATAGAGTAGTTAGTATAAGTTCTATTACCAACATTTATTCTTTTAGCTACTACATCTGGAGCTCCATACATGTTATAGTCTATGTTAGGTGGATATTTAGCATCTTCAATATATGATGTAGATTGAGATTGCCCAAATGTTGGAACGAAATATTTAGCTATTGATGCTCCACGGTATACCTTATTACCTCTACTATCTTGATAAGGGAAACCTACAGCAAGTACGTTAAGCCCCCATCTCTAGCCATAACCTACATATGGCACAGTATCTTGCTGCAATACTCTACCATCTATCTGAGTAATGTAATCCGCCGCAGCAAATATACTACGACTTACACTATTACCAATAGTATTACCATTTACATAGTTATCTTTAAAATCATCAAACTTGCTATCATTTACTTTACCACCTACAAATGGAGAATAGTATGAGCCTATACCATCTAAGTATACACTTCCTTCAAACAGTTTAGTTGCATCATCACCCTGTACACATATTTCTGGAGATACTAAACGTATATAATCATTTACTCTCATAGTAAGAGAGAAATTACCAATATCTTCCTCTGTACCTGTTGATATTGCTAATTGTTCACCAATCAAACTACAGAAGAAAGGAGTAGGTCTCATCTCCAAACTACTATCTAATTCAGATCCCTATCCTACATATTTATCCTGCTCTTGAATTCTATACTCATATACGTAACTACCTACTGTTTGCATAACTACAGTCCTATCACGTTCAGTTCTATCACAACGAACTATCTCGTAACTCACTGCACCTACAGGCATCTTCTTTACTTTAAATTCTATACCCAAAGCATTACCTATAAGAGTATTGTTCTCATATCTAAACGAAGGCATTTGAGAAGCATGAGGCATTCTAATATCACCTATCCAGAGTACAGGAGAAGCTACAGATTTATCATTATAGAATATTATACCAAATCTATATATTTCATCTCTCTGATAGCCTCTATAATTAGCAGCTATATACGGATCAGCATAATTAGGTATATATGGATTATTCTTCTATTCTTCAGTAGGCTGTACTATTTCAGGCATTTTATTATCGCCTCTGTTTATATATCTAGTATTATTCCTAACCGTAGGTACATCCATACTACAGGATTGATTCAATCTAAACTTATCTTGTTTACTACTTAGATTTATATCTGTAGTTACAAAGGAATACTCTATATTAATGCCGTAACCACCTAATTCACCTTCCTTATTGTATATATATACATTCTAGGAATTAGATGCATCCTTTGTATACTTTGTGTTATTAAAAGGATTTATACAATCATGAGTAGTAGGAATACGTTTGATAGCTTCATCATCTGTTATAGACAGACGAATATTATTACTATCTAGACTAGATAACAGCTATACACTTCCTTCTGAATTAGCTCTATAAGCTCTAGCATCATAATCATTACCATCTTCATCTTCTGGTATCCAAGTATTCTCTGTTATATTAGCTGCAAATAGCCTGTTCTGCATCTTAGCAAGAGTCTACGCTATAAACTGATAACCAGTCATAGCATTAAATTCGTCTACAGATATATCACTTAAAGTAGCTCCATAATCTACATACTGTATATTTGTCTGACCGTCTGGTATATCTATTTCATCTACTATACTAATAGTAGGAGTAGAGTTATTCTGTTCGTAGAATATACGAATTACTCTTAATTTATTAAAGTCCTAAAGCTATAACTCAGTAGATAGCATTACTGATTTATTTGATGCTTTATTTAGACCAGTGCCTTTATATTCAGAACTACCTTGACTAGTTACACTATTAGTTAAGTGAATTAACTCGCTCATTGGAGAAGTAACAGTCTCAGTACCGTGTACATTAAAAAGCTAGTAACAATACGTTACCATTCCAGCTTTAAGATTACCTTCAGATAACCAACGGAACTTAAATGGTAATAAACTTACTACTGGAGTTATTTCTAATGAACCAGGGTTGATTATATTTCCATTCTCATCTATAAGATTAGAATTGTCTATATACTCATTACTCATTATGTTAACAATCTTAATAGGACTGTTTCCATCAGTAAAGTATATCTTTATATTAGTATCTGATTCATAGTTACCTACAATACTTAGTGTGGGATTCTTAGATAAATCTTCACACAACCCTAGAGCTCCTTTACATACTAATTTGATTTGAGGCATATTACTATCAAACCCCATTAATCTGTATATCTTATTAATGTTATCAGATGTTTTAGTTATTACTACCGCAATATCATTTATAGTAGTAGTACCTATTATCGTCTCATCTTTAGGTATAATAGTATCGTATCTTCTAGGGTTCTCTATACTTTGTAATACTCCTGTAGTTCCTCCATCATTAGTGATAACACGAACATCCTCAGCATATCTATACTGAGTATCCGGTATCAAATTTACGTCCTAGTCCATATTAAGACCTTGCGTAAATGTATTAACTTGTGCAGTATTACTTATCATATCAATCTTAATGCGCTATCTTGGTTATATAATATCTGTTCTTCGCCACTAGTACTGAAGAAAGTATCGTGGTCGTTCATCTCAGGATACAACTTATGGTAAGTGTTCTTTATCGATTCTATCTCATCCGGTCCAGGCATCATGGCTTCAGCATATGCTTGTTTACGATAGAAGTTGTAAGAGTTACGTATATCATAGTAATCTCCCTAGCTTATTTGACCTTTTAATTTCTTAGGATACATTAGTTTCATAGTGACGTACCAGTATATAGCTTCTTTATAAGATTCTAAGTCTGGTATCATTGGCATACTATCTTCATCAGTATATATAGCATAATAGGATATCTTAATGTATCCTCTAGGTACATTAGTCATTACATAACCAGGTTTGGTCATATACTATAAATCATAACTATACATAGTACCATCTTTATGCCCTATTCTGTTACCTAGATATCTACCGTTTGCTGTAGGTACGGTATTCTAGTTTATCAATACGCTTAATGTTTCTCTAAGGTTGTTGTCCTCATTTAACTTGTCTAATGCTTCTCTATCATTAGTAAGATTAAACATATTCTTAACTAATGGAAACATAGCAGCATCTTGTACTAACATACAAGCTTTGCTACAACATTGATTATCATGAGATACACCGAAACTAGATGTAGATTTTCTCATAGGTAACCATCCACTATTACAGCAGTATGAGTACGCTACCTAATCTAATTTATACAAATCACAAGGTAATGATACTTGGTGACATTCTATCGGAAGTATTTCTACTTTATGTTCAAACTACTATATAGCTCCAATCTTAAGTATGGATTCCATAATCCACTCCCGAATATCTGTAATACGTATCTCATCTTCTCTTAGATCGAGATCTGCTATTACTTTAGCTACTACAGAAGCTGAACTAATCATACGATTATTTATCATAATTCTGGGTAATCTTTTGTTTTGTTGAATATTATTTGAGCTAAATTTCTCTTGTTATCTCTTGAAGCTATAAACTAATACTTAGTTTTATTAGTAAGCAAACTGTCTTTCTTTGACCAAAAGAATCTATACTTATAATAATTACTATGGTCATTAAGTAGGTATACAGGCTTACCAGTTTCTTTTGTAGCTTTCCAGTCCCATCTAAGACTTTTGCCTGTAAATTCTTTTGGCTGATGTTTAATGATTTGTAAAGTACCTAATCTACATGGAAACTTGAATTCTTTACAATTGTACATCACCTCATCTCTAATGTACTAAAAATAGTCATTAATAATATTCTTATATGTCTATAAGTCAATATCGTATGGTGTATTAGGTTCTATGTACTATTTATAGCTTTCATAGAAATCAGTGGTAGTATAGCTCTTTCTCTAATATTTCATACATCAATTATTTATCACTAACTCTGTTCTATGTATCATCATGCGCATCATTAGTATCATCACTAGGCATAGTAATCATAAAACGTAATTCTCTCTCTAATATCATCTATGTAATAGTTGGTATCATTGCAGATGGTATAGGGAACTCACTATCTGGATCAAAGCAAGCATTAAGCTCTGTAGGGTCTTCAGCTATTACATCTACACTGATATACTCTAGCTGATTAGAATCACCATCTACGTATATTCTATTGTTCTTAACCCATGCAATATAGTCCTTACATGTAGCTTTTCTATACTTCTATAATTTAGCTTTAGTACGACTACCTATCTAAATTACATTACCAAACATATCACGTACATTTATTACTCCAGGTCTATAGTTAAAGTCTATTAACTTAGGGAGTTCTTTATCTCCTACATAAGTAAAGTAACCTGGTACAGTTTCTTCACGGTCTAAATGGATAGGTTCTATAGTAGTAAGATATAATTCGTTTATATCTCTACCCTTATCTATGTCTTGCTTTATTAACATAGCTCTGTAACCTATAATCCACTTTTCGATCTAAGCTCTACTTAAATGCTCAGACTCTGCAATATTATTATTACGAGCAATAAGTAGAATGTTATCTACAAGCTAATTGAGTGTCATAATATATTATGTTTTAATAACGTTATAAGCCATATAACGCATTTTAAGGCTGTTATAGGCACTTTCTATTATTAGCAATACAATCCTTTAATTTAAGTAATAGCGGTCTTAAAAAGGCTTAAAATAAAAAAGGTTGATCTTATTGACCAACCTTATCCATAGCATTCTTCATATCCTAAGGGAGCATTTCCTTCATAGGTGGTGGAACCATCTAATTAGCTTTCCTTATTATATTCTTCAACTCACTAACTTCTTTCTATAGTTCTAATATTTTATCATTCTCTCTAGCTGGTTCATTATCTACTCCCAGCTTATCTAATAATACTTGGCACTTAGCCATTTCTTCATCGCATTTAGCTATTGCCTCTTTCCTCTACTTATACGTATTATATTGATTACGTACTATATTTATAATTTCTTGTTTATCAGTAGATATAGTAAGACCTATAGAATTATCTGTTATAACTGATTTATTCTCAGGTATAGTAAACTTCTTAGTCTCTCCATTACACTATATAGTTATATCTACTACTTTCTTTCTGGGTTGATTAGGCATAGGGAACTATCCTGGTGGTAGTGGCTCATCATATATTGAACTTACTTGAGTAACAGAACCCTCATTATACTCAGTAGTTTTCTTGAATGTACCAACTACTTCTATTATATATACCTTGTCACCTATATTTAATTGATTGAATAACATAATAAGTTAGTTTTATAAGGGCTCAATTAAGAGCCCTTTTGTTTATTATTACGCACCTGGTGCGGTTATATTTGCAGGATAAGCATTCACTAACTAATAGACATTATTACATTTATTATAATATATTAAATATCTAAAGTTTAGTTGTAGGTCACCTGCTTGTACATCTTCTTGTAGAGCGTTGCGAAGCATAGATTGATTATTATTTTCACTGTTACCATCTGATAAACCTACTGGTAATGAAGCGCTAGCTTCAGCAGAAGACTGCCTTACATCCAGAAAGAATAATCCTTCGTTTGGTAAACTTCTATACTCTTGATAATTAACGTCATATCTTACTTCAGTAGAAGTAGCTACTACACCAGTAGTTTTAAGTACTGGAATTCCAGATATAGTATTTAATCTTCTACGACGCCTTCCAAATAAAAATGGACCCCAAAATGGGAATAACGGTTGTACATTATAGAAAGGATACATAATTACCTCCTTTCTTTATTAGCAACCACAACCACAACCACTGTTATAACCTACGCCATTAAAAGCTGCGTCACCAGCATAAGCTCCCATAGCAGCAGCTCTAAATATTTCAGGATTATAGCATGACAATTGTGGGTAAGGAACGCTTACTGTATTAGGTAATTTACATTTAATACCATCCACATCTGACTGTAAAGAGTTCAGTTTAGTTACAATCGGAGCAGTAGCAGAGCTAATCATATTACCGAAAGTAGCTGTCTGGTGTTCCTGACTCAACTGAGTAAGCAGTGTAGAGTTTCTCTCACGTAAGCTATCAATCTTATCAAGCAAAGCCTGATTCTGCATAGCATCCAACTTAGCGATTATAGATTGAGTATTAGCTGTGCCACTATCACGAAGAGCTAAAGTATTACTGTTCATAGTATTAACTAAGTTGTTAGTCTGATTGCATACAGACAGCTGATTTTCATAACCCATCTTAGTGATGTTGTTATTTACACCGCTAATAGATTCTCTAACATTGCAGCAGCAGCTAGCTAACTGAGAAGCCAAGCTTGCATTACCAGAAGTAATAGCATTGATTACTTCACAGCTAGACAACTTAGTATCGCAAGAGATCTGACTTACTCCAGAATTGATAGTATTAAGAGCTGTCTGAACAGAATTAATATCACAATTCAAAGTAGTAGCCAAGCTATTGATGGCATCTTTGTTACCGTTAATAGCCTGCATCAACAGATTAGTGTTAGCGTCACTGTTCAGTTCAGAAGCAAGAGCACCAGCGTTACGTCCGCCGAAACCATTACCACCGAAACCGCCCCAGCAGAAGAAGATCAGGATGATCCAAATCCACCACCAGCCGCCATTACCGCCCATGCCATTGTTGTTCATCATAGCCATTAAAGCAGCGGGATCCATATTACCTTTATTAGCATTCTATATTAAAGCAGCAAGACCAGCATCTATACCACGATCCTGCACAATAATTCTATCTTCTAACATAATTGATTTAATTTAAAAATTGATTTTTATTAATATCTAACGTAGCGAACAGCTTTGCCACGTCCATATTCTGAATAAGGTTCGTACTCTTTTTCTCTTTCGAGCATACGTTCGTAATCGTCTTCATAGTCTCTAGCCCTGCTAGTAGAATATACTCTACGACCACCACGCATCATACCACCTCTTCTACCACCTCTACGGAATAAGCCTATGCGTTCAAACTCGTCATCATCATCATCTTCGTATTTGTCACGCTTTTCAACTTCTTCCTCATAGCATTCCATTTCAGCTTGTCTGATCTTATCACACATAACGTAAATATAGTAATACCACATCTTACCTTCATCAATGTCTTTATCATTGATCCAAGCCTTTGCCAATTCAACAAAATGCTTAGTGCTATTAGAATTAGTCATACTTATAATTACTTTATAGTAATCAGAATAAACCATGTTAAGTGCTACGAACCAATCATAACGGTTAAATCTGCTACCCAGATTTATTCCGTACTGACTAGCTAATGCGGTAGTTTCTTCTACAGACCAATGCGGTCCACGAGTACCATCCTCATTTTCCATTTTACTTACAGCTTTACGGGCATGTTCCTCATTGAAGTGAGGACCGTGTTCTGCTTCGTAAGCCTTTACACGAAATATTCTATGCATATTATTATTGATTAATATTATTGAATATATTGATTATCATTTTGGTAACTCAATTACACGAGTATCAGTTACCTTGATTATTGGATTACTGTTAACTATCTGATATTTTTTGGTACGCATACGTTTCCAATCAAAGTGCAAGAACCTAATAAAGCCGTTACGGTACTTATTCTTGTATTCTTTCTTCTCTTCTACAAACAGAATCTACTGATTCTTAATATCTAATGTGGCTTTAAGGATTGAATCCTTTCTACTAACTATGATAGTTGTTAATGGATTAATTTTAAGTTCTTCGTCGAAATCTATTAGCTTATGTTTTATAATAGTTCTAACTGAATCTTTAATCTCGGTATTGATTACATTTATATTAGTTAGGTTCTTGTCTTTGATTTTAAGCTTTTTCTAAGCATCCTTGGTTTCTTTTAATAAACTATCATTACTAGTATTTAATTCTTCTATAGTAAGCTATAGTACTCTGTTTAACTATTCCTTCTAGGATGCTAACTGTTCATAAGCTCTAACATTGTTAGTTATTCTGTCAATCTCTTTATTCTTTTTCTATAGCTAATGGTTCTAAACAAAAACAGTCGCAATAAGTAAACTAACTAAACCTACTGCGACTGCTCTGAAATTCCTTGTAAACCAATTAACTATCTAATTCAGTATTGGAATCATCTGGTAATTCTTTATCTAATGATATATCTAAATATTTCTCTCCTTTTGCTTTTATAACCTTTTTGAGGATTTTCCATATTTTCCATTTAGGATATAAGTCGCTAAATGATTCTAGTAACGACCAAAACTCAACTAAGGCTATCATTCCTGCTACTATTTCTACAGCGTGCAGGTTAATAGAGGTTACTACCAGCTAATCTATTATTGATGCACTAGTTATTGCTACTGCTGCATCTCTAGTCTTCCATATAGTTTTCCATGCTTTATGTGATTCAATCTTAGGATGCCCATATTTTTTAGAGACTTTATAACCATAGATAGCATCAAGTAGTATCAATATACCGACAGCAGTGATAGGAACCCATACAGGTGCGAATATAGAAAGTAGCCCAGTTATAACAGAAGCTACGCATTTATCCACACTACTGAACATGTTCTTAAATATTGACATAGTATGTTCTCCTAATTGTTGGTAATTCATAGATAGTAGCTGATAATAAAAATCAAATAAGCCCTAACAGATTAAAAGGGGAGTAAAATCTGAGAGGGCTCGAAATTCCGTTTGAGATTATAATTATATAACGATAAGGTTTATTTAAGGTTTCCGTTTTGAAAATCTTCTTGCATAAACTAATAGCTCTTTATAGCGTAATATTTTCTTTAGTAAGTTGATGCCATTACAATGTTTAAGCCAACCTATATGACTACACATTTCTTGTTTGTAATCTTCTACTGTAATGTTTTTCTTTCTGCCTAATCTAGCAGCTTTCCTACACATGCTACGCTTAATATTTTTTCTTACTAAAGTATAGTCATGCCTTATTACATAACCTACAAAAGATATACCTCTGTCTTCTACTTTAAATATCTAATAGTTATCTTTGAAGGTTAATTTTAAAGTATCTAAATACTATTTCATTTCTTCAAACAGTTCTCGTAAATACTCTTTATCCTTATGTAGTATTACTATATCATCTGCATATCTGAAGTAATATTTAACCTATTTATCTTCTTTAAGCCAGTGGTCAAAGTAAGTAAGATACAGATTAGCAAAGAACTAAGATAAGTAATTACCAATAG
>UMHU01015588.1_pt1 | contig 99687 bp, 70 predicted proteins | sample 1965591 | NCBI WGS metagenome assembly UMHU01 (sample SAMEA4836101, study PRJEB28245) | human gut metagenome | biome: gut microbiome; material: fecal sample | place: Denmark | collected 2008
ACGGTACCAAATACATTCCCGACGTCGTGAACATGCCGCACAGGAAGTAGCAGATTACGGTCGTACCCGTAATCATAATCATGATGAATGCGAGTTTCTTGGGGTCGTTGAATGTGCGGGGGTAGAAAATAGCCAGGTAGCGATAAAGAAAAATAAACAGGCAGATGATAACAATGGCCTGCCCCAGCATGATGAACATTTCCTGCTGGTGGGTTCGGGTATTGTTGCGCTGGTTTACGGTTTCGAGCGATTCGAGAATGAGAAATGTGCGAGGTGTAACAATATCTCCCCGGTTGATGATTTTTTCCCCTTTTTGCACCATGCCTATCGACGACGGTATGCGTTGCAAAAGTTCATATTGGGCGTTTTGCGATTTTAAGCTGTCGTAAGTAAGGTTTTCCGATAAGTAATTATTTAGGTTGCATGTGTTCAATATTTTTTGTTGTTTGGCGGTGGCATGGGCCATAATATATTCATAGGCCGACCTTAGCGAAAGCAAGTCCGAAACCTCGCATTCTTCTTTTACTGTATTCCGGTTTATGATGCGCACGCCCGGAGTCCCTTTGTGTATGAGACTGTTGTAGGTGTCGGTGGCGATGATTCCTCTTTTATATACTTCCGATAATGCTTGCAATACATAACGGTAGGCATCGGCCGATTCTGCATTTTGCAACAACTCCGGGTGTTCCCGTTTGAAGTTGTTTATTTGTTCCGTACCTACGCGGGATTCTTCGGTGAAGAATGGGCGCAGCGTTTTTATGACACTGTCTTGTTCGTGTTTCAGTTGCGCCTCGCTTTTATAAATAGGAAAGTCGTAAGCGGCCGTCAACAAACCGTATTTCCAGGGTTTCCCTTCTTGAAAAACATATTCCGATTTTTCTTCTCTTGGGAAAAAGTAGAGAATGAGAGCAATGGCACCGATGAAATAAGTGGCTTGCCATAAGCCGATACGGGTCATGAATATGTGTCGTAAAGTTTTTTTCATTGTGGTAGTGGTTACAGACAGATTCCTTTTTCTCTATTTATCGAACGGTTATACCGTTGGTCAAAACGAGTGCAATTTATGGAAAATATTTTATACGACAAAGTCAATCGGGGCGTATTGAGGTTAAGATTTGTTTCTATTCGGTTGTCGGCAGAACAGTGATTGGGGAGACTCCACTTGTCTGTTCTGTGAAAAAATGGTAAAATCGGGGAGAGACGAATAGAATAATCCGTACTTTTGTGGTCGAAAAAGGTTTATGGGTATTGATATGGAACGCAAAGGAGAGATTGTTGGCGATTTGGACTGGGACGGATTGCATCGTCCCCGCATTTATTATGCTATGGTTGCCACCTTTTCAGGGCTGTTTCTAGCCGTTCTCGACGGGACGATTTGCAACGTGGCGTTACCGAGTATTTCGGAGGATCTGCAAGTGGCTTCGTCCGATTCCATTTGGATTATCAATGCCTTTCAGTTGGTTATCATGATGACGCTTTTGCCCTTTTCTTCTTTGGGAGAACTTTTCGGGTATAAGCGCATCTACCTTTTCGGCGTGGCTGTTTTTACCGTTGGCTCGTTGTTTTGCTCCCTTACGGCGACGTTGCCTTTGCTGGTTGTAGCCCGTGTCTTTCAAGGAATAGGGGCGGCGATGATTATGAGTGTCAATACATCGCTTGTGCGTATCATCTATCCGAAGCGACATTTGGGAAAAGGCGTGGGTCTGAATGCGACGGTCGTTGCCATAGCTTCGGTGGCCGGCCCTACATTGGCGGCGGCTATTTTGTCGGTTGCCTCTTGGCCGTGGCTTTTTGCCATTAACGTACCGGTCGGTATCATTACTTTTTATTTGGGGCAGAAATATTTGCCGGCAAATCCTACCCGGGTTTTAGGCCGGCGTTTCAAGTGGAAAGAAGCATTGTTCAATGCTTTGACTTTCGGGTTACTCATCGGCTGTATAGAGGCTTATTCGCACGATGTCTCCCATACGACGATTCTTGCAGGAGCGGTCTGCCTGCTTTTTGTCGGTGTGCAGTATGTGCGTATGCAGTTGCACGACAAATATCCGATGTTGCCGTTCGATTTATTGAAGATTCCGGTATTCTCTCTGTCGGTCGTAACCAGTGTCTTGTCGTTTACTTCGCAAATGCTGGCTATGGTTGCCATGCCCTTTTTATTGGTCAATACATTTCATTACGAGGCCGTAGGAACGGGATTGCTTATGACCTCATGGCCTCTTGTCATCGTGTTTGTCGCGCCGATGGCCGGGTGGCTGGTCGGTAAGGTACACCCCGGTATTTTAGGCGGAATAGGACTTACGATTATGAGTGCAGGCTGCTTTTTGTTGGCCTTTGTTCCCGTCGATACGACTCCTCTCGGACTGGTGTGGCGGTTGATGTTGTGCGGTATGGGATTCGGCTTCTTTCAATCTCCCAATAATCACATGTTGCTCAGTTCGGCACCTCCGCACCGCACGGGAAGTGCGAGCGGTATGCTGGCGACGGCTCGGCTTCTCGGGCAGACTACGGGTGCTGCATTGGTAGCTCTTTTGTTTCATTTGTTCGGCGATACTGCTCCTCACGACGCGATGTTGCTTGCCGGTGTACTCACGTTGTGTGGTGCGTTTTCTTCGGTAACGAGATTGAGACATTCTCGTCAGATGTAAAGTAGAAGGAAAAGAGCTTTACATATCCCTTTATCTTGATAATTATGTTTGGGGGGATATGGAAAATACCGATATGGGATTTTTATTGCCGGGTTCTTTGTGCCTTATTTTTATGTTTCCGGGTTTTATTGCAATAGATTTGATTTTATAGACGGAATATCTATCTTTGGAGTTGTTATGCGACTTGATTTGATCGCAAAAAATTAGAGTGGATTCTTGTCATGAAAAAATTTATATTCATTTTATCTGTTATTCTGTTTTTGGGTGTATTCTCATCCTATGCGCAATTACCACCCGTTGTGCAATCATCGGGTGCAATTGTCCGTCCCGATGAGCTTACACGCGCTTATGTCTCGCCGGTAAGAGTTGTCATGAAGTATGCTGGGAGAAATGGAGATTTGCTGCGTGGAGATTCATTGTTGCTGCGTGGAGGGAACGGTCAGGCACAATCGGGACGGAAAAATTGCACCCTTATGCGCTCTACATCAGATGAAAAGTCTTTTTTGATTCTCGATTTCGGTTGTGAACTGCATGGCGGTTTATGTATGGTTATGGGCAGTTCGAGTCGTCGGGAGCCATCGAAAGTACGTATCCGTTTCGGAGAGTCCGTTGGCGAAGCCAATAGTGAAACTTGTAATTCGGAATGGAAGCGGGGTTTTTCGACCGATGACCATGCTAAGCGCGATTTTATGATAGAAATTCCTCGAGATGGAATGATAGAGCTTGGTAACACGGGTTTCCGTTTTGTGCGTATCGATTTATTGGAAGAGGATGTAACGATTTCTCTTAAAGAGGTTTCTGCTATTCTTCGTTACCGAGATATTCCTTATTTGGGTTCTTTTTCCTGCAATGACGATCGTCTTAATCGTATTTGGGAGACCGGGGCCTATACGGTGCATCTCAATATGCAAGAGTTTTTGTGGGATGGTATCAAAAGGGATCGTCTCGTATGGTTGGGAGATATGCACCCCGAAATGTCGACCATTACTCGGGTATTTGGCGCTCATGAAGTTGTGCCGCGAAGTATCGACCTCGCTTGCGAGCAATACCCTCTACCCCGTTGGCTCAATGGTATGAGTGCATACAGTATGTGGTATCTTATCAATATGCAAGATTGGTATCAACAGACCGGAGATATCGATTATGTGAGGCGTCATGCCGATTATATGGCTGGTGTCGTGGCTTTGGTAGATAGTAAGGTCGATGAAGAGGGAAATGAATGGTTGGCTTCGTGGCGATTTCTCGATTGGCCGTCGAGTCCCGATACACTTGGTGTAGAGGCAGGCTATCGGGCATTGATTATTTGGGCAATGAATGACGCCTTTGAATTGTTGACTTTGGTTGGTCGGGAGAAAGAGGCCGCTTTATCCCGGGATATAATTGCCCGATTGAAAAAGAAAATATTACCTCATAATCATTTGAAACAAGCGGCGGCTCTTATGGCGTTGGCTGGTCTTATTGATCCCGGGCAGGCATGCGATGAGGTGGTCTCAGCCGGAGGCGCCGACCGTTTTTCTACATTTTATGGTTATTATATGCTTGAAGCTTTGGCTTTGGCTGGGAAATATGACACGGCACTCTCTATCATACGTGATTATTGGGGGGGAATGCTCGATATGGGAGCAACGACATTTTGGGAAGATTTTGATCTCGACTGGACTGTTGGTGCCGCACCTATCGATAATCCTGTTCCCGAAGGCATGAAAGATATTCACGGAGATTTTGGCGCTTACTGTTATCCCGGTTTTCGCCATAGTTTATGCCACGGTTGGGCGTCGGGGCCTACGGCATGGCTGAGTGATCATATTTTGGGCGTTTCTATTGTCGATCCGGCGAAACGTCTGGTTCGTATCGAGCCGCACTTGGGAGACCTGTTGTGGGTAAAAGGGTCTTATCCTACGCCTTGGGGAGTCATAAAGGTATCACACGAACGTCGAAATAACGGAAATATTGCGACTCGAGTAGAACTTCCGAGGGGGGTGCGCCGAGTGGAATGAAATCCGTCAATTTTTGCGTGCGGCCGATTTCACGTCTTCTATTTTTTTCAGTCGGTTGCACAGTTTCTCTATGTCGCGGGCATCATGTACCATTACGCCCACTTCTCCGTGGAATAAGCCTTCATTGGTAGATATTGTCAGGTTCCGGATATTCACGGCCATGTCATCGGAAATGATATGTGTGATGCGGTTGAGTACCCCGATGTTGTCTATACCGTCTATTTCGATTTCTACCGGAAAAGATTCGCTCAGGTGTTTATCCCATTTTACCGAAATCAGCCGGGGGCCGAAACTGCTTTTCAGTTTCATGGCTATTGGGCAGGATTGTTTGTGTATGATGATCTCGCCTTTTTCATTGACGTATCCCAGAACATCATCTCCCGGAATCGGTTTGCAACATGTGGCGATGATATAGTTACGTTCGGTTTCGTTGCTTTTGAGTATATAGGTCGCTTTACGATCTATTTTCTCGGGAATAACGATGTTTTTGTCGATCGGGATTCTTTTCTCGGCGTGTTTGTGGGTCGACTTGTTGTTGCTGCTGAAAGGATTTCGCAAATAACGCATGAATACGTTTTTGTTTTTTCCTTTGAATAATTTTTTCACCCCTTCGTCGAGCGTGATATCGTTTTTGCCCAGTTGATAGAAAAGTTCCTCTTTCTTATCTATGTCGAAGTAGTTGAGTATTCTGTCGAGTATACTCAGATCGTTGGTGATAAGATGGTTGCTCGAAATAAATTTGTTGTAGATTTCCTCCCCTTTGGCCGCGATGATTTTCCGTTCTTTACGCAGGGCTGCTTGTAACTGGGTCTTGGCTTTGGCTGTGGTTACGAAATTGATCCATTCTTCTTTGGGCGTTTGCGATTTCGAAGTAAGGACTTCGACCTGATCGCCGCTTTGTAGTTTTTGGCTCAACGGTACCAGCTTGTGATTTACTTTTGCTGCGATGCAATGGTAGCCGAGGTCGGAGTGGAGAATGAATGCGAAATCGAGGGCTGTGGCGTCTTTGGGCAGGGTTTTCAATTCGCCTTTCGGGGTAAATACGAATATTTCCGAGGCAAAAAGATTGAGTTTGATCGTATCGAGAAAATCGAGAGCGTTGGGTTCGGGATTTTCGAGTATTTCTTTGATTGTTTTCAGCCAAATATCCAGTTCCGATTCTTCGTCGGCACCACCTACTTTGTATTTCCAATGAGCCGCAAATCCCCGTTCGGCGATTTCGTCCATTTTTCGGCTGCGTATCTGCACCTCCGTCCAGTTTCCGTCGGGACCCATGACGGTTACGTGCAAAGCCCGGTAACCATTGGCTTTGGGGTGGCTCACCCAGTCGCGGGTGCGTTCGGGGTGAACTTTATAAATATCGGTGATCACCGAGTAAATGTTAAAGCACTCGGTCTTTTCGTTTTCCTCCTGCTTGGGGTCGAATATGATACGCACCGCATATAAGTCATATACCTCTTCGAATGGAATATTTTTACTCTGCATTTTATTCCATATCGAATAAATCGATTTTACGCGGGCTTTCATTTCGAACTGGACACCCATTTCGTGCAACTTCTCGGTGATCGGCGCGGCGAAGTCGTGAAATACTTTCTGTCGGTAGGCTTCGCTCGATGCGATGTTGTGTTGTATTTCGGCGTATGCCTCGGGGTGTTCGTATTTGAAGCTCAGGTCTTCGAGTTCTGTCTTAATGGCAAAAAGCCCTAATCGGTGAGCCAGCGGCGCATAGATGTAGAGTGTTTCTCCGGCGATCTTGTATTGCTTGCTGGGTAACATAGAACCCAATGTGCGCATGTTGTGCAGGCGGTCGGCCATTTTTACGAGAATGACGCGAATGTCTTCCGACATGGTAAGCAGTAATTTCCTGAAATTCTCAGCTTGGGCAGAGGCTTGATCTCCGAAAATACCGCCGGATATTTTGGTCAGCCCCGAGACGATCATGGCGATTTTTCGGCCGAAAAGGTTTTCGATGTCTTCGACCGTATATTCCGTATCTTCGACTACGTCGTGCAATAGGGCCGAACAGATTGAGGTCGAACCCAACCCCATTTCTTCGCAGACGATTCTTGCTACGGCAATGGGGTGCATGATATACGGCTCTCCCGAACGCCGCCGAATCCCGTGATGGGCTTCTTTGGCGAAACGGAAAGCACGTTCTATGATATCGACTTTTTTCCGATGATTCGAGTTGAGGTATTCAACAAGCAAGGCCTGAAATTCTTTTTCAATCATGATATCTTCTTGCTCCTCGGTCTGATGGCTTATTGGATCAGTTCCTGTCGGAACCGGATTTTTTTCACGGATAGATTCGCCGGTTTTCTCTATGGAAACCGGTTGTTGTCCGCTGTCGGCCGATCCACCTTCTTCCGGGTGAATTTCTGCGTTTCGTTGCTTGTTGTCCTTCGTTTCGCTCATAGAAAATAGGAGATATTTATCGATATTTCTTGGAGCCTTAAATCGAGAGAATACGCAATGTATTGAGTAATTCTCGGTTGATGGGCTTATCGTTTTTTATAGCTTTGGAGAACGGGACATATACGATTTGGTCGTTCTGTATACCTATCATCACATTGCGTTGGCCTTCGATAAGCGCATCGATTGCGGCGGCTCCCATGCGGCTGGCCAATATACGGTCATGGGCCGAAGGAGAACCTCCGCGTTGCAAATGTCCCAAGATAGATACCCGTACATCGTACTGGGGAAATTCGTTTTTTACACGTTCAGCGAGATGTATAGCTCCTCCTGTCGAAGGACTTTCTGCTACCAGTACGATACTGCTGTTTTTCGATTTTCTGAATCCGTTTTTGATGAGTTCTCCCAGTTGGTCGACCTCTGTGGCGATCTCGGGAATAATAGCGGCTTCCGCACCCGATGCGATGGCGCCGTTCAATGCCAGAAAACCGGCGTCGCGTCCCATGACTTCAATAAAGAACAATCGCTCATGCGAAGTTGCCGTATCACGTATTTTGTCGACTGCTTCCATAATGGTGTTCAAGGCCGTGTCATACCCGATCGTGGTGTCGGTACCGAACAAGTCGTTGTCAATAGTTCCGGGTAAACCCACTATGGGGAAATTGTATTCGTTGGCAAAGATACGGGCACCGGTAAGCGTGCCGTCGCCGCCGATGACTACCAGGGCATCGATTTCTTCTCTTTGTAGTGTTTCGTATGCGATTTTACGTCCTTCTGGCGTTTCGAACTCTTTACAACGAGCTGTTTTCAAGATTGTACCGCCTTGTTGTATGATGTTGCTGACGTTTTGCGTTTTAAAAGGAACGATTTCTCCGCTTAACAAGCCTTTGTAACCCCGATAAATGGCTTTTACTTCGAACTCGTTGTATATAGCCGAACGAGTTACCGCTCTGATGGCGGCATTCATGCCGGGTGCATCGCCTCCCGATGTGAGGATTCCGATACAAAATTTTTCTTTTTTTGTTGCTGTTTCGTCCATTTTGTTTTTTACCTTAATGAAACAATCTTTTTTACAAAAACCTACTTGCAAGTATCGCAAAAGTAAAAAATAAATTGTTATCGGAAACCTATTTAGTGAAAATTTTTTACAGACGTTTTTGTTGTGTACGGGAAAATGATATGGACGACTTTTTTCGGTTGAGCATTATAGAACTTTTGTCTTTCAAAAACAGAAATGGTAATCTGATTTATGGTAGCGCGATATAAATGGGAATCCGATGAAGTCAAAACGTATATTGGCTATGATTTAAGATGTTGTTTTTTTAGTCGGTGGTCTCTGTTTGTATGAGAAACGTGTTCATTCACAGTATAATATTTGACAATTTGTAAGATGCTAAGGAAGAACAATGCGCACTACCTCTTTCCCGCAATGAGTTATATAGTATCCTTGTGAGAATGGGGTGGTATCCAATTTCCCTTTTCCGCTGCCGACCAATACTCCGTTTGCCGAGTAAAGGTATATAGGAAAGGAGGAGTCGGCGGCAACAATCTCTGTTCTTGTAAATACCAAAGCTGGGGAGGTATCGCATTCGTTTCTCGCGCTCGTCTGGTTGGGTGTCATATCGAGCGGCTCTTTCAGTGTATTGCCGGCACCGGTAATGGAGTTGCTCACCGTAGCTTCGACTTCGGAGGCATTGTACAAGGTATAGGTGTAGGGAATATGCACCGAGCCGCGGTCGGTTGGTGTAAACGGTTCGCTGAACAGATTACCATGCCATACATAGGCCGTAGCATTTTTTTGAGAAAAAATACGATTTACGCCGGGAGAGAAATAATTGTTTTCGATCAAGAAATCGCTCTCCTTTTGCGGGTTTATGCACACCGAAGCTCCCGGACAATCATAAAAGTTGTCATATAGGTGGATTACACCGAAGCGAGCCATAGGCATACGATTTTTACAACCGGATTTCCACCAACAGTTTGCCCATGTAACATTCAGATTGTATTCGCCTTGACTCGGATCGTCCGATCCGGCGATCAAGTTGCTGAAAGCATGGGCATAACTACGTTCGCTATAAGCAAATGTACACCATGAAACCGTAACGAAATCGGCTTTGTTGGTTATATCTAAATTCCCGTCCATGCCATCGGTGAACGAACAATGGTCGATCCACAGATGAGTGCTACCGACGACCGAAATCAAGTCGTACCCGCCTACGTCTACCGAACCCGGACCGATAAACGAAAGGTTGCGGATAATGAAATTTTCGCAGCCATTAATAGTGAAGATACCCGATTTTCGATACCTTTCGGATTGGTCTCCCGACAACTCGATCAGAGTCTTTCGGGTGAAAAATTCCCCTTCTTCTTTTACATAGCTTCCATTGACGAGAGTCCCTCCTCCGCTTGATCCGCTCATGTTTTTTACGCCGACGCTGTCCAGAACGGCCTTTATCTCGTCTGTTACATGGAATTGGGTACATAAGCGGGCATTGTTGATGCCGACGATTGTCTTGTTGCAGATGTTTTTCAAGGAAAGAGAACTCGATACCGTAAAGTCCCCTGCCGAACCGTCGAGAATGATGACATCGTAGTTTCTTATGGCATTGTCGATACTCGTTCTCATGTCTCCTCCGTTGCTTTTCAATGTGATGCTTGTGCCGTTACCGCCTCCGGTCAATGCATAATCGTCTCCCGAAGTCAACGATGTGCAGACCGCCCAACCGAAAGGCGCATTGTGGTCGTATGGAGATAGTTGGGCTTGTGCGCAGTATACCGCAGCAAAAGCCAGAAAAACTGCCCGTATTTGTTTTCTCATGGTATAGATAGTAGTTTTGTCGTAAGGACCTTGTATCGCAAAGATATTTTGTTATTTTTTCAAAAGCAAATATTGCAGTTGATATAATGCTCCTGTTGCAAAGGGCGGGAGGAAATGCGCCTTTCTTTTGATTCTATTTTGCGGGAAAGGGGAGAAAAGCCTACCTTTGTCGCCGAAATAAGACGCCGTGAATAACGGCCGTGTATTCTAGGATAACCACGTAAAAAACAGGAGTGATGAAACAAACCGTGAATTTGGCGTTTGCCTTGATGGGCATATTGTTCTGCGTATGCCTTACGATAGCGAATATTTTGGAAGTAAAAATCGTTTCGGTCGGCTCTCTGACCATGACAGGAGGGCTTATCGTATTTCCCATATCTTATATCATCAATGATTGTGTGACCGAAGTGTGGGGCTATCGTAAAGCTCGTCTGCTTATTTGGACGGGATTTGCCGCGAATTTTATAGCGGTAGCATTTATTCAATTGGCGATTTGGCTTCCACCTTCGCCGGTTTGGTCTCAACAAGAGGCTTTTGCCTCTCTTTTCGGACTTACTCCCCGTATCGTTTTGGCCAGTTTTATCGCTTTTTTGGTGGGATCATTTATCAATGCATATGTGATGAGTCGCATGAAGCTGGCCTCGCAGGGACGTCGTTTTTCGCTGCGTGCTGTTGTTTCTACCGTGTTAGGAGAAGGGGCCGATTCTTTGCTGTTTTTCCCTTTGGCTTTCGGCGGTATTCTGCCGCTTGAAACTTTGGGGGTGATGATTCTTTCGCAGACGTTGTTGAAGTCGGCCTATGAAGTGATAGCGCTTCCCCTTACGGTACGGGTGGTACGTTGGGTAAAGCGCTATTCCGGAACAGACGTGTACGATAATGATGTGTCGTACAATGTTTTTAAAATCAAAAATTTGTAGACTTTGCAGGAATGTCGAGGACGATTCCTCCGCTGTGGGCGGTTTCTTGTGGTGCGTAAAGGCTTTGTATAGAAACACCTCCGTCGAGATAACGTCCGGGGCGATCCACAAATGTTTCGTAGCGTAAGATGTAATGCCCTTTGGGAAGATGCTCGATGTAGAATCGGGTGGCTGCATCACGGGTTTCTTGGAAGTAGGAGAGCCCCTCTTGGAACATCATTCGGGACTGTTGTTCTGCCGGTTCGAGACAGGCTGGCCGATTATCTTTGATAGCGACGAAGTCGAGGTCTCGATCGCTGGCAATGATAAGACGGGTTTGTATTTTATCTCCGACTTCTGGAGTTGTTTCGGATAGAGATAAAAGGCTGTCTCCCCGGACGACGTAAAAGCGCTTCTCTATGGAAAGTCCGTTACCTTGCGATTCGATTTTATCGGCATCGACGAAGTATTGCCGATAGAGTCCTATCCACGGCTTTAATCCGTTATTTTCGGTCGTGATGGATACCGTGCCCAAATCGGGTGTAATATCCGTTTTTTCTTTGATGATTTGAGTATAACCGTCAATGTCCGTACTTTCGGGGGCTATGGTGTCTTTTCCCCATATGATTTTTATCGGTTCGGAACTTGCGTCGAGGGTCAGTGTGCTGTGCGAGATAAGTGCCGATATGGCATCGAGTGTGGCCGGGATCGATCCCCAGTCCCGTGTTTCTTTTTGTTGTAACAGCCAAGCGGCCATACCTGCCAGTTGGGCGTTATGGGGAGTAACCAGAGCCACGGTGTTCATAAGAAGTGTATGTAATCGTATGTCTCCGAGGGTATTTCGGTTTGAACGTATATTTTGCCACCAGATTTCCTCGTCGGTTATTGTGGCATAACCGAGTAGAGAATTGACGATGCGTAGGGCCGCTTCTTGATTGCCGGTACGATATAGGAGCTGGGCGGTCAATGCTTTCCCTTCTAAATCGAAACTTTTCCAGCCTTTCTCCGCTTTTTCGCACAGCATTGTCCGACCGGCTTCTTCTGTTTCGGAGAGAGGAGTGGCGAGAATTGTCTGTAATACGAGATAGCGTAATTGGCTGTTCGATAATTTTTCTGTCTGGGCTATTCGAGCGGTATCTCCAGCAATTTTTTTATTTAGGAAATTTATGGCCCCCGAGCGTAACCGCACGAGGCTTTCGTTATCCCCAAGTAAGTTTTGCGTGTATAATTGGGCATAACATTCGAGAACCGAGAGTGTCTGTTCTATGTTGCTGCCCATTCCTTTTTTCCAGGGGAATCCTCCGTCGTCATTTTGCAGAGCGAGTAATTTTGTTAGTGCACGGTATTGCATTTTTACGCATTTTTCTCGATCGAGAAGTTCTGCCAGCTGGGTTATCCGTTCGTTTTCATTCCGAGCGGAAAGAACCCACGGTGTCTCTTCGAGAAGCAGCATTTTTAGTGTTTCGTTTTGGGTAAGGGGCGATGGTAGAGTATCGTTTTTTTGCCGTTGAGTTTGTATGGTTGCAACAAACATGGGATTCTTCAACACAATGGCTTCGGCTAGGGTATTTCCGTAAAAAGCGGCGAGAAGAGAGGGAGTTGAGTTGTCGTCGGCCTGCTCCGTCAGTCCCGGGAGGGCTTGCAGAACAAACCATAGGGGGGACGGGGCGTAGCTCAATGTCGCTCTGAAATTTTCTTCTCCGTGAGATGTGTCTGCCAATTTCTTCATTTCGATTCCATACCGGTTTCCACCTTTTTTTTTCGGTGATGCGGCTTCTGTCAGGAATACCCGGTACGGGAGAATCGGTAACAAATGTTGTTCTCCGTCCGATGTTCCGTCTTCGGCCATGGCTTGCAGTCGTATACCTATGGCCGGAATGTTCCATTCCTCGGCTGTAAAGGTATTGGTGATACTTTGTGTTTTGCCCGCATCGGTTTTAAAGGGGAGTTCGGTGCGGTATAGAATGGAGTCATTTTCCGGATCGAATATCTCGAATGTGAATAATCCGCTGTAACCATTTCGGGTTGTATTGCTGATACGGGTTGAGATGGAAACTTTGTCGCCGGTACGGACGAAACGGGGTAAATTGGGATTTATCATGAGCGGTTTCGATGCGATAATAGTATCCATATAGAATCCGTTTTGCATATCCTCGGTTATAGCTGCCAGCATCAATTTCCATGATGTGTGGCTGTCGGGGAGAGAGAACGGTATTTCGACGATGCCTTTTTTATCGCTTTCAAGAGTGGAATAGAAAAATGCCGTTTCTCTGAAATCCCTTCGTAAATCGGCAAGAGGCATACTGTTTTCGGTTTCTGCTTGGTCGGTACTCGTTTCAGCTTTGGCCTCGGCAAGTACCGGAGATGTTTTGGCGAGCAGGTTTCTCGGGGCGATGCCGTTTCCATACATGGGTATGATGTCTCTGTGCAAGTAGAACGTGTTGAAGCGGTCGAGGTCGAATGGCGGGCAATCGTCTGCATCGGGAGTACGAGCCGAAAGGTAATTATTGTGAGGAGAATGGGTGTAGAAAAAATATGGAATAGGCGTATATCCCGGGTAGAAATTCCAGTACAGCGGTGCGATGGCGTCGAGAGCTTGGTCATACATTGTTGCGATGAGGCGTGCCTGTACGGCTTTTCCCCGGCTGTCTTTTATTTTGAATTTCCAACGTTCCGATGTTCCGCTGACGAGGTGGTCTCGGAATGTTTGGGGGATAATCATCAATTTTGTATCGGGGCTTTTGCGGCGAATGATGATTTCCGATGCGTAAAGTCTGTTTTCTTTGACGAAAGACAGTGCGAGGGTCAGCGATGGACCGTAATTCTTCTCATAAGGAATCTCTATTTCGATGTTTTTGTTGTCGACATTCAGTCGATAACATTTTTTTTCCATTCCCTTGTCAAAGAGTTGGCAAAGAAGTGAGACGTCCTCAAACGAGGTGCCGCAAGAGATAGAGGCTTTCTCTCCCGGTTTGACGTAAATTTCTTTCCGGGGAATCCATAAGGCCGATGGAACCGGCGGCCGTTTGTCGTCATTGCCGTAAAGAATGACATATCGGGATATGCTGTCGGCGATACCTGTATCTGTGGTTGCTTTCGCAACGATGCGGTATAACCCCGATTCCCATTTTTTTACTTTTAGTGAAATCGTCTTCTCTGCTTTGAAATGTCCCGATGCCATTTTTCGGGCTATTTTCAGTGTATCGTAGTTGCTATCCGATCCGAAATTATTGGTAATGTTTGTCTTTTCGGGAGCCTGTAAAGCGTATATTTCGTATGTGCGGTTGTTTAGCTTGGGAGCATTCGGAGCTGCCGTTATTGTAGCCGGCAGTGTAAGCGGTTGCTTTTTGTCGTGTATGTTCGGGAGATCCAATTCCATGTGTATGGGATTGTCCGATACACCGAACCACTGTCGGACGGTTTGGGTCTCTCCGTTCGCTGCGGTTACCGAGAACTCGGCTTGGTACATTCGGTACGAGGGTTTCTCTGTTGAGGGGCGGGGAACGAATGTGAGTAGGAAATTTCCGTCGGAATCCGATACCGAAGATCCTGTAATCGTCTGATTTTCACTCCTTCCGAAACGATAAGATGTCTCTTTGATCGAAAAATTCACGGTGGCATGTGCAATGGCATCTCCGGCATATCCTGTAACATGTCCTGATAATATAATAGGGTTGCCGGAGAAATAGGGTGTACGGTTATGGTCGATGGATATTTGGAATGTGGCTTTTTTGTATTCGGCGATTTGTGCGCTTTGAGAACCGTTGTACCCTTCGAGCCGGATATATCCCGTAATTTCTTCGGGTAAGACAAAGTAATCGGCAAATACGCCGTAATTGTCGCTCTTGACCTGACGCTCGGCGATTTTCCCGTTTACGCCGTAAAGGGTTATGTTTTGCTCTTCTCCGGCTATGGCTTTACTTCTGGAAATTTCTCTCGAAAATATGACGCCGGCAAAACGCAGTGTATCGCCGGGACGATATACCAAGCGGTCGGTAAAAAACACCGTCTGTATATCATCGCCTTCGGTAGGGATATTTTCTTTATTCCCGACTGTTATACGGGTGATGGGATAGAGCGAGTCGTTCTCGGCGACCGGTCGGAATCCTCGTATATCGGGATTGTTGACAAACAGAATTCCGTCGGAGTCGGTGTATGCGCTTTTTTCGTAGACATAGTTGTCGGAGTAGCGGGGAACGGTCGTGTACAATCGTACTTCACAATGACTTTGGGGTTTCCCGTCATATCCGTCGGTTACGACGATATTCACTCCTCCGTTATGGAGGCGGTTTTGAGTGTAAGTATAAAATTTCGATACGGCGAATGTCGTTTCTGCGTAGGTGTCGGTTGTCCCGTCTATCTCGAAATGCAGGCGGTAATTACCCGAGGGAAGAGGTGGAAGGGTATCTTTTCCCTCTTGGGATTCGCCTATTCGGGTAGAAATTACAGGCATTTCATAGCGTTTGATAGAAGTGGAATCGATCGTTGGTGCAATAGACATTACCAATCGGTCGATATGGGAATAGGTGAAATCGAAAGGTGTGTTTATGCCCGGATAGACGATTTGGGGTATGGAGGTATAAAAAATCGGTGCGGTGATTCTTTTGTACAAGTTTGCCAGACAGCCGATGCGGAAATAGTCGGCATATCGATTCATCTGTTTCTCGCAGGCGGAGAGCCATGAGGAAAGATGCGGATCTTTATCGGTTATGGTTTCGCCCATACGTATCAAAACCTCGGTCGAATAAGGAGATGCTTCGTATTCCTGATAAAGGGAGAATAAATTGTCGATATAAGTCGAGTCGGGAGCTTGTTCCTGCAAAAATGTTTCTCTATCGAGGCGAGCCATAAGCAAAGAGGGAGATTGTGGCTCGGTGTTCCACAGGTCGATGAGGCGGTCGTAAACGTCAATGATACGTCGGCGTATGGCATAATTATCGGCCATATCGGGAAATGGCGGAGGAAGAATGAGGCTGGCTCGTGTAAATACCTCGTTTTGTACACGAAGGGACGGGTAACGCTCTATCAGGGATTTATATAAGTTTATGGCTTGGTGGGAAAGAAAGTCGTAAAGCGTAGGTTGCAGAACGGTTGCATCGGCTCCTTGTTTTAGGACATCGGCATAGCGGGACAACGGAGTGGTGAACAATGTTTTTTCATCTTTCAACGAAGCTTCGAGCCGATCGCTTATGATATATATGAATCGGTCGGTGTCCCATTCCCGTATGTCGTCGGTATGAGTGTCGGCGACGGTTTCTCTTTGGCGTATGGTGTAACGGTTATTATCGTAGTAGCGGTTCAATAACCCGGCCTCGTAAGAATAAAGCAGCGATTGGCAGGCTGCTTCGGGACAGGTTCGAGCCTGAGTGTCGACAAGTTTTATCAGGGCCGGCAGGCTGTCGGTGGCGATGAGTAATTGATACTCACAGTATTCTATGATATGACGCACTACGGCAGGGTAGTTTTTTTGAGCGGAAGCTCGTTTGAGCGATATTTGGGAGAGTCTCAGACTGTCGGACGGATTCTCCGGAAGCTCAGTCCGATTCGGAGATTGGGATAATTGATTTCCAGCTATGCTTTCGATGGAAAACAGAATCCCGGTCAAAAGGAGAAGGGTTGTCAGATGACGAAATGTTTTCATGTTGTTCATGAGGTATTTATTTACAAATATAGAAATTTAAGCGGCGGCATCTGTTTTATTTTCTATAAACAATTGTTAAGTACCAAATCTCTTGTCGCAAAATTTCTTACTTATTGTCATTCTCCTTATTTTTGCATATAAAAACCTATCCGAGATATGAAAAAAACAGAAAGAGATTTCATTATACGGTTGATAAAGCGGGAGGTTGTTCCCGCCATCGGTTGTACCGAGCCTATTGCGGTTGCCTTGTGTGTGTCGAAAGCCGCCCGTTTGTTGGGAAAAGAACCCGAAAAGATAAAAGTATTGTTGAGCGCGAATATCTTGAAAAACGCTATGGGCGTAGGTATTCCGGGGACGGGAATGATCGGGTTGCCCATTGCCGTTGCTTTGGGTGCTTTGGCGGGAAATCCCGATTATCAGCTCGAAGTACTGAAAGATATAACCTCCGATGATGTAGAGCGCGGGAAACAAGTGATAGCCGAGAATCGTATCGATATACAGTTGAAAGAAAATATTGCCGAGAAACTTTATATCGAGGTGATTATGTCTGCCGGTCTCGATGAGACGACAGCTGTTATTTCGGGGGGGCATACTTGTTTTGTTTATGAGGCACGAAACGGAAATGTATTGCTCGATGAGCGTATTTCTGCTGTCGCAGAGGAATCGGAAGAAGACGGCTCTTTGTCTTTGCGTAAAGTCTATGATTTTGCTCTTACCGCACCTCTCGATGAAATTGATTTTATACTCGATTCGGCACGATTGAACAAGGCGGCTGCCGAAGCTTCTTTCAAAGGCGATTACGGGCACTCGTTGGGTAAGTCTTTGCGCAATGACAATGAACGACGTGTAATGGGAGACAGCGTTTTTACCCGTATTCTTTCTTACACGTCGGGAGCGTGCGATGCACGCATGGCCGGAGCCATGATTCCTGTCATGAGCAATTCGGGTAGCGGTAATCAGGGTATTGCCGCGACGTTGCCTGTCGTGGTGTATGCCGAGGAAAATCAGAAAAGCCGGGAAGAAATGATTCGTGCGTTGGTATTGAGTCATCTTACCGTGATTTATATCAAGCAGAGTCTCGGGCGGCTTTCGGCATTGTGTGGTTGTGTTGTTGCGGCCACAGGTTCGAGTTGCGGAATTACTTATCTCATGGGAGGCGGATATGAAGAGATGACCTATGCCGTGAAAAATATGGTTGCCAATCTCACCGGAATGATTTGCGACGGGGCGAAACCGAGTTGTGCCATGAAACTTACCAGCGGTGTTTCTACTGCTGTGTTTTCGGCCATGCTGGCGATGGAGCACAAATGTGTTACGGCAGTTGAGGGAATTATCGAAAATGACGTCGATCGTACCATACATAATCTGACTCGTATCGGTGCGCAGGGAATGAATGAGACCGATCGTCTCGTGCTCGATATTATGACGCACAAATGTCCGTAATTCAGGAGTTAGTTATAGGATAATAGAACGGGGACGCTTTTTTCTGCGTACCCCGTTTTGTTTTATCATTTTCCCTCCTTGAATATACTGTCGAGTTATGACCATAGGATAGGATTTTTCCCCAAAAACACATGTCATTCTGAAAGGCTTTGTCTTGAAGAATCTCCTGCTAAATGAGTATTTTGTAAGAGATCTTTCACTCTCGTTCGAGAGACAATAGTGTAGCGTGTTAGAGATTCCTCGATAGGCCCGGAATGACAAGGTGTTTTGTCATTCTGACGACCGTAAGAGAGGAAGAATTTCAACGGATGGAGAATCGGGATCTCCTCACACTTGACCATAGATTTCGGTTTGGAATGATGATATATTTGTTCGTTCGGAATGTCCGGTATTTCCCACATTGGGGATATCTCGGGAAAGAGTCATCAGAATGGGTAACCTACTGCAAAGTGGAATGATGCGTCGCGGCTGAAAGTATGGTGGGCGATGACCCACGGGCGATTGCCTATGCGGGACGGATCATACATTTTAAGACCCATGTCGACACGTATCAGGAAGTAATTGAAGTCGAATCGTATCCCCAGACCGTAGGCTAAGGCAATTTCTTTATAGAAAGAATTGAATTTGAATTTTCCGCCCGGCTGGGAGGGATAGTCTTTGATCGTCCAGATGTTTCCGGCATCGAGAAAAAGGGCGAGTTCCAGTTTCCAGATGAGTTTACTGCGGTATTCGGCGTTCATGTCGAGGCGTATGTCGCCGCATTGGTTCATAAAGTCGGCCAAAGGATTGTTTCCCGAGTAGGTACCCGGTCCCAATGTCCTTACCGACCAGCCGCGTACACTGTTGGCGCCTCCCGAGTAGTATCGTTTTTCAAACGGTACCATGTCGGAGTTTCCATAAGGGTATATAATACCGCCTCCGATGTGGAATGCCAGTGCGTTTTTTTCATTCAGGTTCAGTGTATAGGCATAGTCGAGATCGGCTTTGGCGTATTGCGAGTAACTGATGCCGAGTATTTCATATTCGCCCGAAGGGGAGCGTTTCATCGAAGAAAGAGATGAAATGGCGTATAGCAAGTTTCCTGCGATTTCCCAAGCCGATCGCAAAGTGTAGATTTTGCGTTGCTTGGCCGAGTTGGCGATATTGCTTTTCAGGTTCGACATATAAAGCACGTAAGCCGATCGCATGATGAAGTGATCTTCATAACTGTATCGGAGCAATGGGTTATCGGCGGCAATACTGTCGAGGTTGTTTTTGAATGCCGTTGTCATCTGGGGCAGATACACGTAGTTGATGTCGACGAGGTCGAAATGATGTCTGAACCGGTTTCCTCGCGTATACCATTTGTAGTTCCAGCCTACGCCCGATATGACCCTCACGTACTCGGGTCGTTGCTGGTAGTCGATATTGATGGTGAAATCGGTGGTGGCCCTCATACGTCGCAGGAATGAGGTACTGACAAAAGGAAAAAGAAACTTGGGGAAAGAGACACCCAATTCTCCACTCAATTCGAGATAGTTATTGGAAAGAAGTCCACCCAAATCGCCGGTAATATTCTCGTATGCGGCTCTGAATTTGGCGCTGAATGTCTGAGAGCCGTGAAAGATGTTTCGGTGTTGGTAGGTGAGCCCGAGGGAAAAACCGAAGTTTCCGGCCGAGTTTGTCCCTTCGAGTTCTGTCGTTACCAACTGGGTTTTCCCCTCGGTGAGCAGGATATGGCAGTCGAGTTGCGGTGTATCGCTGCCGGCTACGGGGGTAAATTGTATATTGACGTATTTTAGGACTTTCAACCGTGAAAATGCCGCATAGGTATTGTCGACCATGCGGGTGGAGTAACTCATGCCCGGTATGATATAACAATTCTCGACCAGTGTGGCGGGATGCAAATACTCTTTTTCTCCGTAAAGAATATAAAATCCTTTATATAAAATCGTGTCTTTTATCGAATAGCGTTCTTCCGGGCTACTGCCCATCGGGTTGTAATCGGTGATGAAATAGACGTCGCGTACGGTGTAGGTATCGTGTCTCTTGAACGACACGAGTTCTTTCCGTGAAGAATCAGCGACAGGAATATCCGAGAGATTGAGTTCGAGGTCGACACCTTTATTTCCGATCGTCGTATCGGCGGTATAAGTGATATATTCCTTGTTGAATGCGTAATAACCGGCATTCCGTAGTTGCGCCGTAATGCGTTGTCGTTCTTGTTCGAGGATATTTCGGTCGAATAATTTTCCCGGACGAACGAGAGAATTGGTCGAGTCGGAGATAACGATTTTCCTGATGGAGTCGTTGAAGATATGGTATGTCATTCGGTCGATATGATAAGGAGTTCCCGATTTGACATCGTACTTTACCTTGATGCGTTTTTTGTGTTTAATTGTGTCTACGGTTACTATTGCATCGGTGTAACCCTTGTTGTAGAGGGCTTTTTCGATTTGGCTTCGTGATTTTTCCGTCAGTTGGCTGTCGTAGATGACAGGAGGCGTACCGATGCGTCGCAACCAGCGGTTCCAACCGTTGTCTTTATCGTTTGACAGGTTGTAGAAGAAAAGGGGAAGACCTATGAGTCCGAAAGTTTTGTGATTGGGTTCTTGACGTATATACGATTTTAATTCACTGTTTTTCAGATTCCGATTATCTGTCGAGAGCGATATGCGGTCGAGCAGATATTCGCCTTCACCCACATGCTTGGTTGCCCGACAAGAATATAGCAGCGGGATAATGACCGGTATGAGCAGCAACAGGCGAAGTTTCATCATAAAAACAGGCTCCGGACTTGAAAAATGAGATAACCGATATTTTTGCATACAAACGTACATAATTCTCGTTTCATACACAAATTATGGCATTTCAAAAACCATTACTTTCTGTTATGTAATATATGAGCCGTTTTGTATCGTTCAGATTGTTTTATGAAAATTTTTCTTGTCGGGAAGAATGTTTTATGTGTAAATAGATTTTTTCTAAATGTTTATAGACAGAAAAGCATTGGCAAATAATCTTCTTTTTTCGATAAATTGATAGAAAAAGTGTTGAAAGTCGGATATTTTTCTATCTGTATCGTTATTTTTATCGCCTTTTTTTTGGAATATTCATATAATGATATACCTTTGCAACATCATTACCGATAAGCCATAAAAAGCTTGATTATATGATTAGCACGATTCTGCATATTTTCGATCTACTATCAGTGATTATCGTCGTCGTGGGCGCATGATAAAGAAGAAGGGTTATGCAGATGTTTATGTAAAAACATAAGGATATAACGACAAGGAAAACCTTTCTTCAAAAATTGAGAAGAAAGGTTTTCCTTATTAATAGGGAATATATGAAACACGAGTTGCGTAGTGCGACCTGTACGCAAGGCCGACGAATGGCCGGCGCACGTGCCTTGTGGCGCGCCAACGGCATGAAAGAAGAACAGATAGGACGTCCGGTGATCGCCGTCGTCAATTCATTTACACAATTTGTACCGGGGCATGTACATTTGCATGAAATCGGTCAGATTGTTAAGTCCGAAATCGAAAAATTCGGTTGTTTCGCAGCCGAGTTCGATACCATAGCGATCGACGATGGTATCGCTATGGGACATGATGGTATGCTTTATTCGTTGCCTTCCCGGGATTTGATTGCCGATAGTGTCGAGTATATGGTAAATGCTCATAAGGCCGACGCTATGGTGTGTATCAGTAATTGTGATAAGATAACGCCCGGTATGCTGATGGCGGCGATGCGGTTGAATATTCCCGCCGTGTTTGTTTCGGGAGGGCCTATGGAATCGCATAAATACAACGGCGAGAATGCCGACCTTATCACTGCTATGGTAAAGGCGGCGGATACATCGGTAAGCGATGAGGAAATTGAGAAGATAGAGGCTTGTTCTTGCCCCGGTTGTGGAAGCTGTTCCGGTATGTTTACGGCCAATTCGATGAATTGCCTTACCGAGGCCATCGGGTTGTCCTTGCCCGGCAACGGTACGATTTTGGCAACGCATGCCAATCGTGTACAACTCTTTCGCGATGCAGCGCAGCTTATTGTGAAGAATGCTTTAAAATACTATGAAGGAGGTGATGACAGCGTTTTGCCCCGTAGTATTGCCACACGGGCGGCTTTTCTCAATGCCATGACCCTCGATATTGCCATGGGTGGCTCCACCAATACGGTATTGCATCTTTTGGCTGTAGCCAACGAGGGGGGCGTCGATTTCAAAATGGCCGACATCGACCGCCTGAGCCGTCATGTACCTTGCCTGTGCAAGTTGTCGCCTAACACGCAGAAATATTCCATACAAGAGTGCAACCGTGCGGGTGGTATTCTCAATATTCTCGGTGAGCTCGATAAGGTCGGTTTGCTTGATACCTCTTGTCGCCGTGTCAATGGTTCGACATTGGCCGAAGACATCGAAAAATACGACATCGACAAGGCTGTCATCGATCCCGAAGCCCTTCGTATTTATTCCAGTGCTCCCGGCGGCGTATTCAGCAATAAAATGGGCTCTCAAAACAATACCTATCCTATGCTCGATACCGATAGGGTCGCCGGTTGCATACGCGATGTGGAACACGCATACAGCAAAGATGGCGGTTTGGCCGTACTTTTCGGAAACATCGCCCTCGACGGGTGCGTTGTGAAGACCGCTGGTGTCGATGCCGGTATCTGGAAGTTTACAGGGCCGGCTCGGGTTTTTGAGTCGCAGGAAGCTGCGTGCGAAGGTATTCTCGGTGATAAAGTTGCAAGTGGCGATGTTGTCGTGATTACGTATGAAGGTCCCAAAGGCGGTCCCGGTATGCAGGAAATGCTTTATCCGACATCATATATCAAATCCCGTCATTTGGGTAAGGAATGCGCACTCATTACCGACGGACGTTTTTCCGGGGGTACATCGGGCCTTTCTATTGGACATATATCGCCCGAGGCGGCAGCCGGAGGGAACATCGGTTTGGTACGCGACGGCGATATGATAGAAATAGATATCCCGGCACGCAGCATTCGGGTCAAGGTGTCGAACGAAGAATTGGAACGCCGTCGTGCCGAAGAAGAACAGAGGGGAAAGAATGCTTTTACTCCTCATGGGCGGGATCGCCATATATCGAAGGCTTTGCGTGCTTATGCGGCTATGGTAAGTTCTGCCGATAAAGGCGCTACCCGTATCATTGATTAATGCGGTTGTATCGATAGAAAACGAAGTAGAAAAGTAATGAACGATAAAGAATTGATAACCGGCGCAGAAGCATTGATGCGCTCGCTCGAACATCAGGGCGTCAAGACCCTTTTTGGTTATCCCGGAGGCTCTATTATGCCCGTTTTCGATGCTCTCTATGATCATCGCCATATTTTGCATCATATATTGGTGCGTCATGAACAAGGCGCTACTCATGCGGCACAGGGATTTGCCCGTGCTTCGGGACGTGTGGGCGTTTGCCTGGTAACCAGCGGTCCCGGAGCGACCAATACGATCACCGGTATTGCCGATGCTATGATAGACAGTACGCCGATTGTTGTCATCGCAGGGCAGGTAGGGACTTCGTTTTTAGGTTCCGACGCTTTTCAAGAGGTCGATTTGGTGGGGGTAACTCAGCCTATCACGAAGTGGAGCTATCAGATACGTCGGGCCGAAGACGTTCCGTGGGCGGTAGCTCGGGCCTTTTATATCGCGTCGAGTGGTCGGCCCGGCCCGGTTGTTCTCGATTTTGCCAAGAATGCACAAGTCGAGAAGTTCGAATACGAACCCGCAACAGTCGATTTTGTACGTAGTTATATCCCTGTACCCGATACCGATTCGATGTCGGTTATCCGGGCGGCCGACCTTATCAATAAGGCACAGCGACCATTGGTGCTTGTGGGGCAAGGCGTGGAGTTGGGCAATGCCCAAGACGAATTGCGGAATTTTATCGAGAAAGCCGATTTGCCGGCAGGTTGTACACTTTTGGGTTTATCGGCGTTGCCCTCGGAACATTATTTGAATATGGGCATGCTCGGTATGCACGGTAATCTGGCTCCGAATGTGAAGACCAACGAATGTGATGTCTTGATCGCCGTAGGTATGCGTTTTGACGACCGGGTAACCGGCAATCTCGGTACGTATGCCAAACAGGCCAAAATCATACATTTCGATATAGATCCGGCCGAAATAAACAAAAACGTGAAAGCCGATGTTGCGGTTCTTGGAGATTGTAAGGAAACGCTCCGTTCGGTAACAGATCTGCTTGTACCGGCAAAACACAAGGAGTGGATCGATTCGTTTGCTCCGTATGCCGAAGAAGAAAGAACGAAGGTCGTAGAACCGGAAGTGAATCCGACCGGAGGGCCTCTCAATATGGGCGAAGTGGTACGTGCCGTGAGCAATTCCACCCGCAATGAGGCGGTTTTGGTTACCGATGTGGGGCAGAACCAGATGATGTCGGCGCGTTATTTCAGGTATTCCCGCAATCGCAGCATCATTACATCGGGGGGGCTGGGAACGATGGGATTTGGACTTCCGGCTGCCGTAGGAGCGACGTTTGCCGTTCCCGACCGTACGGTATGCGTATTTATGGGCGACGGCGGTTTGCAAATGAATTTGCAGGAGTTGGGAACTGTTATGGAGCAGAAAGCGCCGGTGAAAATGATTTTGCTCAATAACAACTATTTGGGCAATGTACGTCAGTGGCAGGCTATGTTTTTCAACAGAAAGTACTCTTTTACGCCGATGCTCAATCCCGATTATATGAAGATTGCCGAGGCGTACGGCATTCCGTCGAGGCGGGTGATAGAACGTGCCGATTTGGCTTCGGCGATCGAGGAGATGTTGGCTGCCGACGGGCCTTTCCTCTTGGAAGCCTGTGTCATCGAGGAAGGTAATGTTTTACCCATGACACCTCCGGGCGGTTCGGTAAACGCCATGTTGTTGGAATGTTAAATGCGAATGTTTATGGACAAGAAATTATATACGATGATTGTCTACTCCGAGAATATTGCCGGACTGCTGAATCAGATTACGGCGGTTTTCACTCGTAGGCAAATCAATATCGAGAGCCTCAATGTATCGGCGTCTTCGATAAAGGGTGTACACAAGTACACCATAACGGCTTGGACCGATGAAGAAACGATAAAAAAAATCGTGCGGCAGATCGAGAAAAAAATCGACGTACTGCAAGCGCACTATTTTACCGATGAAGAAATATTCGCTTATGAGATAGCTCTTTATAAGTTGTCTACCCCTGTCTTTGAACGAGAACCGAAAGTCTCGGAACTGATACGTCGCTACAATGCCCGGGTGGTAGAGGTAAACCCCACCTATTCGGCTTTGGAAAAGGACGGGACGACCGAGGATATTACAGCTTTTTACGACGAGTTACAGAAACTCGGTTGCGTCTTGCAGTTTGTGCGTTCGGGACGTGTCGCTCTTACAAAGAGTTGTGTAGAGCGGGTAAACGAGTTCCTTGCCGATCGTGAAGCCCGTTATTTGAAATCGAAGCAAACCGAATAGTATATGGCAGATTATCAGAAAGTCGGTTCGTACGATTTTGTCGCAGAACCTTTTTGTTCCGATTTTCGGGGACACATGGCCATCGGCGTTTTAGGAAATCTCTTGTTGAATGTCGCTGAGTTTCATGCCTCCGACCGAGGATTCGGCATTATTACCATCAATGAAGGACATTATACATGGGTTTTGTCCCGATTGGTGTTGGAGTTTGTCGATGATGCACCCCGGCAGACCGAGAAATTTACCATAGAGACATGGGTCGAGAGTGTGTACCGTCTTTTTACCGAAAGAGATTTTGCCGTACTCGATAAGGCGGGAAATCCGTTGGGGTACGCACGTTCGGTATGGGCGATGATCGATATGGATACTCGTAAGCCGGTAGACCTTCTCAGTACATACGAGGGGGGGATAACCGGTTATGTTTGCGATAAGGAGTGTCCTATCGAACGTCCCGGGAAAGTGAAAGTAGCTTCTTCCGATCCGGTATGTACATTGACGACCCGATATAGCGATATCGATATCAACGGACATGTAAACAGTATCAAGTATATCGATCATATTTGGGATCTTTTCCCGCTCGACCTTTATAAGAACAAGCGGGTGAAGCGATTCGAAATAGCGTATGTCAGTGAAAGTCATTACGGTGATACATTGCAATTTTTCTGTGATGACAAAGGAAGCGACGAGTACCATATCGAAGTGAAAAAAAACGACGGCGAAATCGTATGCCGTAGTAAAGTGATATTTATTTAATTGTTTCATACTAAAAAACAAACACAAAATGGCAGTAATTAATTTTGGCGGAGTTGACGAAAATGTAGTTACCCGTGAAGAATTTCCGTTGGAAAAAGCAAGAGAAGTCCTCAAAGATGAGGTGATCGCGATAATCGGTTATGGCGTACAAGGACCGGGACAGAGCCTTAATTTGCGTGATAACGGTTTCAATGTGATTGTGGGACAGCGTAAAGGCGGAAAAACATGGGAGAAGGCCGTTGCCGACGGTTGGGTTCCCGGTGAGACGCTTTTTGAAATCGAAGAGGCTTGCAAGCGTGCCACCATTATCCAATACCTGCTTTCCGATGCCGCTCAAATCGAGGTTTGGCCTCGCATCAAACCTTATTTGACAGCTGGAAAGGCGCTCTATTTCTCTCATGGTTTCGGCATTACCTATAAGGAGCGTACCCATATCATTCCTCCTGCCGATGTCGATGTAATCATGATTGCACCTAAGGGTTCGGGAACCAGCTTGCGTCGTATGTTCCTGCAAGGTCGCGGTTTGAATTCGAGCTATGCTATTTATCAAGATGCTACCGGCCGTGCAAAAGATCGTGTTATCGCACTCGGTATAGGCGTGGGTTCGGGTTATCTGTTCGAAACGACTTTCAAGAGAGAGGTTTACTCCGACTTGACGGGAGAGCGCGGAACTCTTATGGGGGCTATACAAGGCTTGTTGCTTGCCCAATATGAAGTATTGCGCGAAAACGGCCATGAACCTTCCGAGGCCTTCAACGAAACCGTCGAGGAGCTTACCCAATCTTTGATGCCTCTTTTTGCCGAAAAGGGTATGGATTGGATGTATGCCAACTGTTCGACGACTGCTCAACGCGGTGCACTCGACTGGATGGGTCCGTTCCACGATGCCGTAAAACCGGTATTTGAGAAACTTTACAAAGAGGTAGCTTGCGGTAATGAAGCACAACGTTCGATCGATACCAATAGCAAACCCGATTATCGCGAAGGTCTGGAAAAAGAACTCGCCGCTTTGCGTGAGAGCGAGATGTGGCGTACGGGAGCTGTTGTACGTAAACTGCGTCCCGAAAATAACTGATAGATTTTTCGTTTTTTAGAATACGGAGTAGATAACTTGATTGGTTATCTGCTCCGTATTCTGTTTTTTATGGGAACAAAGCCGTTGGAGAAATGTTTCCAAGATGGAAGTAGATTTCCCGAGGAAAAGACAAGGCGATACGTCTTTTTTCCGTAACTTCGTCGGTGAATAATGAGGCGACTTTTTAAATATGTTTTTATCGGGTTCTCCGTCTTGTTGGGGCTGCCGTTTTTACTCGTGGCATTGTTGTATGTGCCTCCGGTACAGCGTGCTGCCGTCAGAACTGTTTGTTCTGCGGTATCCGATAGTGCGATGCAGGTTTCGGTAGGAGATTTCCGTTTGCGTTTCCCTTTGCGTCTTGATGTTTCCGATGCATGCGTGATGACGGGCGGAGACACGCTGTGTGCGTTACATACTTTACATATAGAAGTCGATTCGTGGCCATTGTTGCGTCTGGTTGCCGATGTCCCCGATTTATTTCTCGAAGATGTTCTGTTCCGTTATGCCGATACGACGGGATTCTCTATCGATGTCCGTCTCGACAAAGCATCGATGGCATCGGTATCTGCCCGATTGAGGGAAGAGTCGGTCGATGTCGGTCGTATTGCGTTGAGTGGAGGGGGCATAGGCTTGAAGTTGGGTATGGCCTTGCCCGATACGGCCGAGACCGTCGATACTGTAACGACGCCGTTGGCATGGCGTTTTAAGGTAGACGCTCTTGCTGTCGATGATATTTTGTATCGTATGCAGGACGCTAACAAAGAGTCTTTTCTTACGGCCGGTGCAGATTCGATAACTGTCGGTAGCACGTCGGTCGATTTGGGTGCTCAAACGGTCGATGTTGCTTCTCTTTATTTACTGGCCGGGAAAGTGTCCATGATTGTCGATACAAGTGTTGTCGTGCCGGCGGAGATACCCCCCTTAACCAATGATGATATTTCGGAAGAGCCGTCGCTTCCGTGGACTGTACGTGCCGGTTGTGTGCGTATTGCCGGGACAGAGGCTGTTTATGCGCTGGAAGGACACATTCCGCAACCGGGTTTCGATGCCGATTATATGCAGATTTCATCATTGGCGTTGGCTGTCGATTCGGTATATAACAGGGGGAGCGATGTGGCAGCTCGATTGTTGTCGCTTTCTTTGGTAGAACGGTCGGGATTGGCTGTTCGGGACGGGAAAGCTTTTTTTTCGATGGACTCTGCTGTTGTGAAGGTCGACAGTTTGCATTTGACGACTGATAATTCCGTATTTTTTGTCGATCTTTTGGCCGATGGTTCTATTTTGTCTATGGACAAGACCGCTTCATTGAGCACATCTATCGGTTTGGATGTCGGGTTGCGGGACGCGGCCTTGTTTCTGCCGGAACTCGATTCTTCACTGTCGGATTTGCCATTCGATGCCGTCTCTTTGGATATGGCGGTAGATGGGGTGCTTGACAGCTTGCGGTTAGCCCGTCTTTATGTGGATCTGCCCGGAGCAGCCGATTTTTTTGCGGAGGGAGATATAAAGTCGTTGACCGAGACAGATTCTTTGTCGGCGAAAATGGCTCTTACGGCGCATCTCGATCGTTTGGATTTTCTTCCGGCATGGATAGGAGCGGAGATCGCTCATGAAGTCTCCTTGCCCGATTCGATGTCGTTTTGTGCCTCGCTCGATTTTGAAAATGAAAAAGCCGCGAGAGTACAGCTTTTTTTAGGAACTTTGCAAGGTAGGCTGACTCTTGATGCCGATTATGCTTTTGTCGATACGGCTTATCAGATCGATACCCGATGGCAGGAATTTCCTGTGGATGCATTTCTTCCGCAGGAAAATTTCGGATTGCTTTCTCTATCCTTGTCGGCTCGCGGCTGCGGGTTCGATCCTTTTTCAGACTACATGCGGGCCGATTTAGCTCTTTATGTCGATACGCTTGATTATGGCGGTTATCGATTCAATGATTTGGGCCTTGATGCCGTTCTTGACTCCGGAATTGTTTCTGCGCATATCTTGGGTGTCGATAGTGCTGTGCGTCTCGACTTGAATCTTTCCGGCAGCTTGTCTCCTGCGGAATATACGGCATACCTTGTCGGGGAAATCGATTGGCTCGATTTGAAAACGGCTCGTTTTACCGATGATTCTTTGACATTATCTTCTTCGGTCGATATTCGGGCGTGGGCCAATGATAAGAACGAATATTCCGTTAAGACCCGTTTCGATATGATGGGTTTGCATTTGTTCGATATGGATAATCGTTTCGAACATATTGTCGTTACGGGTGATATGTTGCGGGATTCGCTTGATGCCCGTATTGATTTTCCCGGTGTACGGGTTGCCTTTTCGTCTCCGGCGGGAATCGATTCGTTTATATCCCGAACGACTGCTTTCAGCGATTATTTACAAAAAGCAGTCGACGAAAAAGATTTTGTCCCTGCTCATTTGTGTGCTTTGTTGCCCGATTTCTATTTAAAGGGGAAACTGGTTCCCGAGCAGGTTGTGGATAAAGTTTTACAAGAGAACGGGCTGAAATTGGATTCTCTCGATTTTATGGCGGAGAATGGTATCGACAGTAAATCTTTCGGTATTGAGGCCGAAGCTTTGGGGCTCTCTTTTTCTTCTTTCTCGACCGATACGCTTACGGCTTTTTTGCGGCAGGACGATGAATTATTGCGTTATGCTGTACGTATGGGAAATACGCCGGAAACGTCGGAGCTGTTGGCACAGGCGGGTGTATCCGGATTCATAGGAAACGGAGAAGTTTATGCGGCGTTGCGGCAGAAAGATCAGAAAAATGAGCCCGGACTAGTACTGGATATCGATACCCGTTTGTCCGACTCGTTATTGCATATAACATTGGGACCCGATGCCCCGACGCTGGGTGTTCCCGACTGGTCGCTCAATACCGGTAATTTTGTCGATTATTATTTCGACGGACGGTTGGCCGCCGATTTACAGTTGAAACACGACGTACAGTCATTTTCTTTACAATCGGGTTCTCAGCCCGGAGCCGATACGATATATCTCGATGTGGAGAATCTGAGACTTGCACCGATTTTGCAGACGATGCCGGGAACGCCTCCTGTATCGGCTCTCTTGTCTACGGCCCTTGCGACCGATTTTTCGGGTGGTTATCCGATGGTCGGAGGGTCGATACGTCTCGATTCGGCCCGATATGACGGCAAGTGGGTGGGGAACATGGCTCTTTCCCTCGATTATCGGCAACTTTCGTCTTCGCTTATGGAGATGGACGCTTTTCTCGATGTGGATACGATGCGGGCTTTGTCTCTTTCCGCTCGGTACGATACCGATACGTTGTCGGCACTTCCTCTTGACGCAACAGTGCAGATACCGGCTTTCCCTTTGTCTGTGGCAAATGCTTTTTTACCCGATGATATGGCTCGGATTGAAGGCGTTTTGCGTGGAAATGTTTCGGCTTCGGGGCATGTAGATGCACCACGACTTAACGGTCGTCTTTCCATCGGTAACGGTAAAGTCGATATACCGATGATAGGGGTCTCTTTTCTGTTTTCTCCGGCAGTCGTTTCGATGTCCGACAGTCATGTGAGCATCGATACCTTTAATATTTTAGGGCCTAATAACGAACCGTTGAGTATCAACGGAAATGTGAATTTGAGCGATTTTTCTCGTCCTTATCTCGATGCGAATGTAAACGGTCATAATTTCGAACTTTTCAATCTTCCGAAAAACCGTACATCGATGCTTTACGGGAAAGCTGCGGCTGACATCGATGCTTCTGTTCGCGGATTCATCGATGCTTTGTCGCTGAGGGGGAATATCGTATTGCTGAACGGTACGGAAGCTACATATGTTTTGCGGGATAACAATTCGTTGCCCGGGGTGAGCAATTACGGTGATATGGTTGTCTTTACATCGTTCGTCGATACGGCGAGCGAAGAAACCATCGTCCCTTTTCAGTCGGTTTCGGGTATGGATATGCTGGTGAATGTCGACATCGGAAATGCCGTATCGTTGTCGGTCGAATTGACGCCCGACGGAAACAGCCGCATAGATTTACAGGGAGGTGGCAGCCTGACGTACACGATGAATGCTTTGGGAGACAGCCGTTTTACCGGCCGTTATGAGCTTTCGGGTGGTACGGTTTGTTACACTCCGCCGCTTATAGGCCAAAAACTTTTTTCGATAAAAGAAGGTAGTTCTGTCGTGTGGGAAGGCGAGATGGCCAATCCCGTACTTGATATTACGGCTATCGACAAGTTGCAGGTCGATGTGGCTTCGGGTGGCAGTACGAGATCTGTTCAATTTCAGGTATCTATTTCCATTACCAATTCGCTCGATAATCTTTCCATCGTATTCGATGTCTCAGCCCCGAATGATCTTACCATACAGAATGAACTTACTTCCATGACTGCCGAACAGCGGGCTTCGCAGGCGATGAGCCTATTGGTGTATAATACCTATACAGGTCCGAGTGCTTCTCAGGGAGACTTGTTCTCGGGAAATCCTCTCAACCAATTTTTGCAGAACGAGCTGAACAAATGGTCGCGTAATAACTTGAAAAATGTTGATCTTAGCTTCGGAATCAATAGTAAAGGAGAAGCCGATGGAACGACACGTACGGATTATTCTTACCAATTGTCCAAGAAGTTTTTCAACGATAGAATACGTATCGTCGTAGGCGGGAGTTATTCTCCCGACGATAATTCGGCCGATGCGCTGAAAGAAAATCTTGTCGATGACATCGCTATCGAATACAAGCTCGATAAGCGGGACAATATGATATTGAAAATATTCCGCCATACAGGGCAGGAGACGATTCTCGAAGGCGAAGTAACCGAGACCGGGCTGGGGTTTGCAGTACGTAAAAAGCTGGCTCGTTTATCCGAGTTGTTCCGTCGTTCTTCCCGTAGGAATGCTTCTCAAACCGCACAATCTATACAGCCGTGAAAAAGATATGTTTCTTTATATTGCTTTTACCGTTTATTTGGGCGGGTTGCGATACGACGAGTAAGTTGGGGGCGGGAGAGGTATTGTACACCGGGGTAAAGAAAATGCATATCGACCCCGAGGAAAAGGGTGTAAAACTCTCTTCCGATGCTGAGTCGGCTGTCCGCGACGCCCTTTCGGTCAAACCCAATAATGCGTTGTACAGTCCCTATGTCCGCTGGCCCTTCCCGTTCGGTTTGTGGGTGTATAACCATGTCGAACCCAAAAAGGATCGAGGTTTTAAACATTGGTTCTATGAGCGGTTTGCCAAGACTCCGGTATTGATATCGACCGTGCAGCCCGATTTACGGGTGGCGGTTGTTCCCGATATTCTTGCAAATTATGGATATTTTTCTTCGTCGGCGGCTTATTCGCTCGATTACAATCGGAAAAATCCTAAAAAGGCGCGTATTACTTATGATGTAACTTACGGAAAGCCGTGGCGTTATAGCTCTATATCATATCCTGTGCCGTCGTCGCCACTCACGTCGATTATCGATTCTACACGTTCCTCTTCGCTTTTGAGAGAAGGAGATATTTACCGGGCCGATGTTCTCTCTTCCGAGCGGTCTCGTATCACTTCCGTTCTCCGTAACAGGGGCTATTACTTTTTCCGGCCCGATTATCTTTCTTATCTTGCCGATACGACAGTTGTTCCCAATGAGGTTGCGTTACGGTTGCAGTTGCGAGGTAACATTCCCAGTGAAGCATTGCGAACTTATCGGGTGGGGCATATTACATTCGATTTGAAATCTGCCTCGGGAAAGGGAGAGGTTGATACAGTCGAATTATCCAATGTAACATTTGTTTACCAGAAACCTCTTAAAGTCAGAAAACGGTTTATCGAAAGAAATATTACATTGAAGACCGGAGAAATCTATACGCTCGACCGACAGACCGAGTCGCTAAACAGTCTTGTGCGTATGGGTATTTTCAGATATGTCAATTTGGCGGTTTCTACACCCGATTCGATAAGAAGGGATAACAGTCTCGATATTACGCTCGATGCGGCTATGGACACGCCGATGGAGGCTTGGTTTGAGGCGAATGTTACCTCCTCAACCAATAGTTTTATCGGCCCCGGTGTTATTTTCGGATTGGCCCATAAGAATGTTTTCGGAGGAGGAGAGCGGCTTTCTCTCGAATTGTCGGGGTCGTATGAGTGGCAGACCGGGAAACGGCAGTCTGCCGGGACGAAAACATCTCTTCTCAACTCGTATGAGTTCGGGATAAAGGCATCGCTTGCCTTTCCTCGTTTACTGCCTTCGGCGCTGTTGTGGGATTCCCGCATCGAGCGTCGGTACGGTGGAAAAACCACCGTGCAGCTTAGCGCCGATTTAATGAATCGCCCGCAGTATTTCCGAATGCTCTCGTTGAATACCTCTTTTTCTTTTGATTTCCAATCATCGCGAGTAAGTTCCCATACGATACAGTTACCTAAAATCGGTTATAATTATTTGATCGACTCGACGGCTTCTTTCGACAGTACTTTACAGGAAAATCCTGCCATAGCGTTGAGTTTCCGTAATCAGCTCATACCTTCGTTGGGATATACTTATCGGTTCAACAAGCAGTTCGGCCGTCATGACGGGAATCATATTTTTTGGCAGATTTCCGCTTCTACGGCGGGGAACTTCCTGTCTTGGGTCGTTGCGGGAACCGAAGGCCATAAAAAATTTCTCGGTATACCTTTTTCCCAGTTTGTAAAAGCAACGACCGATTTTCGGTATTATCGGCGTTTATGGGGGGAGGCTTGGCTGGCGACACGTTTTCTGGTTGGAGCCGGTTGGGCTTACGGCAATTCTACCGTATTGCCGTATAGCGAACAATTTTATATAGGTGGAGCCAATAGCATAAGGGCTTTTACCATACGCACGGTAGGCCCCGGAAGTTATGCGCCGCCGAAAGGCGATGCCGATGCCTACCTCGACCAGACGGGTAACTTCAAACTCGAAAGCAATATCGAGTTGCGATTCCCGATTTTGGGAGATTTGCAAGGTGCGGTTTTTCTCGATGCCGGAAACATTTGGTTGCTCAAAGCCGAGGAAAGCCGACCCGGTGGTACGCTCAATGCTAAAACATTTTGGCGGGATATCGCTCTTGGTACGGGAGTCGGGCTGCGATATGATATAAGTTTCCTGATATTGCGTATCGATATGGGTATAGGCTTGCACGCTCCCTATAACAACGACAAGTCCCGGTATTATAATATGGATAGTTTCGGTAAAAGTCTGGCTTTCCATTTGGCCATAGGTTATCCTTTTTAGAAAAAATTTATCTATTTTTTTGAGAGATGTCCTAAAATATGAGTATATTAGGGCAGCAAAAGTTTTCTGCCTATGAATCGTTTTCTTCTATTATCGATTTCGATTCTTTCGTTTTCTCAGAATACATTTAAACATTCATGGCATAATCTTTGCGATGGAAGTGGTTGGAAAGGACTTGTCGCCCGTTTCGGATTTAATGGAGTTCCCGCTTTTGTCCTTCTTTCGCCCGAAGGTAAAGTTCTGTCCAAGCGGATAGGTTATGGAAAGGGAATCATAGACTGGTGGTTGGAGAAATTTATCGGAGCATCATATACGCGGGTAGAAAAATAAATTAAGAGATGATGTGAGAATTCGAATACTTGATTTAATGTATTTTGGCTATGAAAAAACATGTAGTATCATTGTTGCTGTTGTGGAGTGTCGTTTTCGGAGTTTGGGCCGAAAAAGGCTTTGTGATTCAGGGAAGTGTGGACGGTATTACACCGCAGTCGATGATTTCTCTCTATCGTGTTGATAATGGGAAGCGTTCGCTTTTGGACAAAGCTTACGTTACCCGGGGACGATTCAAACTCACCGGCAAGACTGCCGGCAGTACGGCCGAGGAGGTTTATATCATGTTGAGCGATAAAAAATCGCCTTCACGGACACTCGCATTGTGGGTATTGCCCGGTGCGAAAATCAAAGTGTTTGGCGATAATCGTATTGCCGCTTTGTGGACGGTCGAAAGTGATGTCGCTGAGCAGAAAGAGTCCAATCTTTATGCTGCCGCTGTGCGACCATTCTTGGCGGAGTATTGGAATTATTACCCCGAAAAAGCGAAATTGGAAACCCTCTATCGGGACAAGAATACGCCTCGGGAAAAACGTTCGGCGGTGCGAAAACAAATCAATGCTATAACGGCGAAACAAGATTCTATACAATCATTGATGTATAAGGCCGAGATAGATGTTATGCAGACAGCTCCGGTCGGAGATATCTGGCTTATGCATTTGGCCCAGTTGGCAATGGTTTCGCGTACACAAAAGAATTTCCCGTATAAAGCAGAACTTGTCAACTTGTATGAAAACCGTATGACCGATGTCTTGAAGGCCAAAGAGTATGGAGTAGTGGCTCGGGCGAATCTTTTCCAGAGGACGGTCGACGTGGGTGATGCTCTTGTCGATGCCGATTTGTATGATTTGGCCGGAGGCGTGCATCATCTATCCGATTATCGGGGTAAGTATGTTTTGCTCGATTTTTGGGCGAGAAGTTGTGCCCCGTGTCTGGCTGCGATGCCCGAACTTGCGCAACTTTTTGCAAATAACTCCGATAGCCTTGTCGTAGTGGGTCTCAGCCTCGACGATGAAGATACTTGGTTACAGACGTCTCGGGAGAAAAAAATCTCTTGGGTAAATCTCAATGAGAAGAAAGGGGCTGCGGGATTGAATGTCGCTTATAATGTATCTTCGATTCCGCATTATGTACTTATCTCTCCCGAGGGAAAGGTGTTGAGTATCTTCAAAGGTTATAAGAAAAACCGTATATATAATGAGTTGAAGAAGTATATCGCGGTAAAATAGTGGTGGAAAAGATTGGGAAGGAAGTTTTTGAGATCGGTATTTATAAAAAGAATAGAGTCTTGCAAGACTCTATTCTTTTTATAATATCAACTGAAAACGCCGCTCAGGTATTGCTTGGTAAGCTCGTGTTGCGGATTTTTAAACAACTCTTCGGCTGTTCCTTGTTCGATGACTTCGCCCATATACATGAAAACCACGTAGTCGGCGATACGCAAGGCTTGGCGTAGGGTGTGGGTTACCATGATGATTCCGTAGCGTTCGCGCAATTTGGCGAAGAGGTCTTCGATATGTTTGCTCGATATGGGATCGAGAGCCGAGGTCGATTCGTCGGCAAGAATGAATTGTGGCTCTACGGCAAGACCGCGTGCCAAACACAGTCTTTGCTGTTGGCCGATAGAGAGTGCCGACGCCGGACTATGCAGGCGGTCTTTCACCTCTTCCCACAGATTGACTCCTTTCAAGTATTTTTCTACCGTTGCATCGAGAACCCTCCGGTTGCGCACGCCGTGTATGCGGCAACCGTATGTGATGTTATCGTATATCGACATGGGTAGAGGAGTAGGGCGTTGTGAAAGCAGCCCTATTTTTTTTCGTATATGAGTGATTTCGGCTTTGTGGTCGTAAATGTCTTCTCCGCTGACCAATACCCGTCCTTCGACCCGTAAATGTTCGGTCGTGTCGATCATTCGGTTGATGCTGCGCAACAAGGTCGTTTTACCGCACCCCGAAGGGCCGATGATACAAGTTATTTTTTTATCGTGCAGCGTAAGATTGACGTTTTTGAGAATATGGTTGTTGCGGATATAGATATTCAAGTTCTCGATTTGGATAACGGCGTCTTCATCACGCCCGCTTTCCTCGGCGAGAGAGACTTCCTTTTCTTGCCGGTTTATCGGGTTTAAATGTCCAAATATGTTGAATAGGGATTTTTCTTTCTCCATTATTTGATCTTGTTTTTAGAGAAACGGTGAGTAATCATGCGCCCCACGATACTCAGTACCAAAACGATAAGCGTAAGCAGCAGGGCTGCGGCGTAAGCGCGTTCGCGAACTTCGGGCAGAGGACTGCTCAGCTGGAAGAAGATCGCCAGCGGTAAGGTTGCCGCCGGTTGGTCGAGAGAAGTAGGTATGCTGTCGGTGAATCCTGCGGTAAACATGACGCCCGCTGCATCGCCTATGGCGCGTCCTATCGATAAAAGAGTTGCGGTCGCGATACCCGGTGCGATTTGCCGTATGGCGACTTTTATGGTTTCATAACGGGTCGCTCCCAGTGAGTAGGTTGCTTCGAGCAGATGTTTGGGCAACTGGCGGGCGACTTCGTCCATGGAGCGGACAAAGATCGGTATAATGAGCAGTGTAATGACGATGATACCGCCCAGCAACGATGTCCGCAACCCGAGGAATATCATGATTGTAAATCCGAAAGCACCGTACACAATCGAGGGGATACCATATAGTACGTCGAACGAAAGACGCGTAATGCTGGCCAGTTTGGAATCGTTTTTCAGATAGATGTTGATGAAAAATACAATGGGAATACTGATGAGCAACCCCAGTATCGTCGATGCTCCTACAATGTAGATCGAACCGACAATGGCGTTGAGTACACCGCCTTCTTTGCCTATGTAGAACCCGCCGCCGGGCAGTTGGGTAATCATATCCCAAGACATAGCCGGCCAGCCGTTGCGTATGATCGTGATGAGGATACTGCCTAAAAAGGCAAATACGAGGATTACCGAGATGATCATCAACCCGAAGAATATTTTCTCAACGATAAATTTTGTTTTCATACGTCAGGACTCCCTCCGGTTACATCTTATAGCTCCGCTCGATATTTCGTAATATCCAGCGGGATATGATATTGAACACCAAAATAATAAAGAACAATATAAAGGCGGCGAACATGAGAGCCGACTCGTAAAGAGGCAGCGACAACATTTCACCGTAATTGTTGGCGATAAGTGCGGGAAGCGGGTAACAGGGGTCGAAAAGCGACCGTGGTATGGCGGCGTAATTTCCGCATACCATCAATACGGCTATGGTTTCGCCGAAAGCTTTCGATATGGACAGTACAACGGCAGCGACGATTCCCGGCATGGCTTTTCGCAGGATAACCTTTGAGCAAGTCTGCCATTTGGTTGCTCCCAGTGAAGCCGAGGCTTCCCGGTAATCTTGCGGGACGATGGTGAATATTTCGATGAGCAGACTTACCAATATGGGCAGTATCATGATACCCAATACGATACCACTGGCCAGAACGGTATATCCGCTGGTATAGTCGACAAATCGGGGTCCGAGTTTATCGGCAATCCACGGTACAATGATGAGTGTGCCCCAGACACCGTATACGACCGACGGAATGCCGGCCAAAATGTCGAATATGGGAAATACGATACGTTTTACCCACGAACTGGCATATTCGGTCAGGAAAATGGCCGAGAGCAAGGAGATGGGCAACGCGATGGCAATCGACAAAGCCGTTACGAAAAGTGTTCCTACGATAAACGGCAGGAATCCGAATTCTCCGCTGAGGGGTTTCCATGCCGATCCCGAAAGCAGTTCCCATAGGGAATGTTCCGATAAGATAAGGCGGCTTTTGAAAAATAGCCCGATTCCTATGGCGATAAGCAACAACAGCGATAATACGGTAAGAACAAGCATGACCCACCGGGCTGCCTTGTCCTTGAATATGCGTCGTTGTAACAGCGATAAATCCATCGGCGACGTTAGGGATTGAGTTTTTTAAGACTTTGATCTATTGTCGTTTGGGGAAGAGGTATATATCCTGTCTCGATGGCGTATTTTTGGCCTTCGGAGAGAGCGTATTTGATAAATTCCACGACTGCCGGATTTCGAGGCACACCGTTACTTACCAAGTACAGGTCGCGAGCAGGGGGAGACGGATAACGGCCTTCGCCGATCGCTTTGATAAGGTCGGCACTATTTCCATAAAATTTTTCGTCCTCATCGATTTGTCCGTTTTCGTTTATGTCGAGAGGAATTACAGCCAGCCCTTCATAGGGTTTATGGGTACGCATATCATACGCGTAAGCGATGTTGTTGTAGCCGATGCCTACACGGTCTTTTTGTACGGCGGCCGATACGCCGGGATCTCCATATACGGCAGTACCTTGCAGTTGTTCTTGCCGTTTACCGAACCATATGGCCCATGTCTCGGCTGCTCCGCAGGCGTCGGAACGGGTATACACATGCACGGGAATCGTACTTTTGATACCCAATAAGTCTCCGTATGTGGCGTATTGATTGTTCCAAAGAGCAGCGGCAGTTGCTTTGGTCAGACCTTTTTTGCAGACGTCGTCGAAATGCGGATTGGCGACATTGATTGTTGCTACGACCGCGTCTTTTACGACCGCGAAACCTAAGGCGCCCTTTTGTGCTTCTACTTCGTATATTTCCCGGGAAACCATGCCGAGGTCTACGACTTTGGCCAATGCATCGGTCATGCCTTTTCCTGCGCCTCCCCCCGATATGTCAATGCGTACATTGGGGTGAAGTTTACGAAATTCGTCCGCCCATTTGACAACCATCGGATAAAGGGCGAATGCCCCCGAAAAAGAGATCTCACCTTTCAGCGTGTCTCCTGCGGCAATTTGGTCGTTTTGAGATTCGTTTTTCCCCGACGACGGTTTACAACTTGTCGTTAAGACCAGAGAAAATATGCTTGCGAGCCATATTAATTTTTTCATAATCCGAAAAATATTTGTCCGTCTTCCCTCGGCTTGTATTTGGTCGGGAAAGAAAGTCGGTCATTTCTTTGTAAAGATTTGCAAATCTACGAATAAAACTCGATATGCGGGTCTTGTTTTACCTTTTTTGTGTAAAAGGGGCATAGGGAGCGTTATTCCCCTTTCAGTTGGCGAATTTGTTTTTCTGCTTCATCGGCAAGGCGGTCGGCTTGCTTTTTGGCCTCTTCCACCAATTTTGTTTTAGCTGCTTTTGCTGCAATTTTGGCTACGGGATTCGATGCCTTTTCTACCAACTTTTCTCCCTCTCTTTCTGCTGCTTCTACCAGTTTTTGTCCTGCTTCTTCGGCTTTTTTCCTGATATTGGCCACTTGCTCTTCGGTTGTGCCTTTACCCGCAAGAGCCTCGACCACTTTATTCCCAACGGCTTGTTTTACGATCGATTTGGTATCGATCTCTATTGTAGGTTTGGTAAAGGTCCCGCCTATATTGGCGTTGATGACACCTACATAGTCGCTGATGCCTTTCTCATTACTCAGGTCGATGACAGCCAAATAATCGATGCTCTGATCGAGCCCGGTAGTACCTGATAGCGTGAGTTTGGTATGACCGATTTTCAAGTCGAACGGAGACGTCTGTATGCGTCCGTCGGAGACAGAAAATGAAATATTGATATCTTTGGCTTCGACTTTGCGCAACTTATCGTTTTTTAACAAGTTAGCCAGCAGGTCGAATACTTCGAGATTTTGTATTTCTACGTTGCTCGATTTCAGAGATCCTTTGGCCGAGAGTGTTTGGAGTATAGGCGACATTTTCGAGTCGAGACGTGTGTTCAGGTCGATGGCAATCGAATAGTTGCCTCCGGTTTTTGCGAACAGGGGAACCATTTGTCGGATTAAGTCGAGTTGCTCGAAAGTTTCTTTGAACGAGGCATCTTTGATGTTCAACGCGAATGCCGCTTTCGGAGATGTCGTAGATAGGGCCGTACTATATGAGCCGTTGGCCGATATGTTACCGCCGAGAGCGTCGACCGAGATGCGGTTCAGTGTCGCTGTACCTTTTTTTATGCTTACTTTCCCGGTAAAGTTATCGAGAGTCATACCGTCAAAAAATATCTTTTTTATGTCGGTCTGCAAGGAGAGATCCAAATCTTCCGGTACGACGAGAACCCCGACCGAAGTCGTATCTGTATCTTCTTGTACATCGGCTTGTTCGTTGGAAGAAGACGTCGTTAAAAACTCGTTGAGATCGAGTAGAGAAGATGTCAGCGAGAGATTTCCCGATAGAGTCTCTCCGGTCATAAAGTAGGGCAGATAATTGCTTATTTTGCCTTTGGCTTGCAAATCGCTTTTGCCGATGGTGAGGTCGAACCGGTTTAATGTCAATTCTTTGGGGGTGATTTGAGCGTCGGCTTGCGTCAGAACGACAGGCGGGAATCCCGTGAGAGCGAGATTCATGTCCGAAATCGAAAGATTACCTTTCCCTTTTATATTTTGATAGTTCTCTTTTTCTATGTCCGACATTCGTCCATCGAGTGTAAGGGCTGTCGTAATGATACCGTTGAGAGAAATGGAATCGCCCAACGGATAAATTTTTTCTATCTCTCCGAGGTTGATGGTTCCGTCGGCCGAGATATTGAAAAGCATATCGGAAACAGGGTGGGCTGCGTGCAGCGTAATGGCGAACGGGTTATCGGCAAACGTGAATTTAAACGTGTTTATGTCTATGGTCGTCAGGTCGAGATCTCCTCCGGTGTTGGCAACTTGTAAAGCAATCGTTATGTCGTCGACCGAACGTGGCATACCCGTATAGAAAACTTTGGCTTTGTCGACGTCGAGGGCGAGGGTAAATGCCGGTATCGTTTTTTCGTCGAGACGCCCTTTGGCTTCGGCCTTTAATGAAACATTTCCCGAGGTTTGCAGGTCGGCGAAATTATTTTGGTAAATGGCCGGAATCATCGATAAAATATCCTTGAAGTTGATTTTGGGCGTAGAAAGATTTATATCCATTTCTATACCGTCGTCGGGCAATGCTACCCAGCCGTCGAGGGCCATCTCTATGGCATTGAGGCGTAAACGATTCTCGTCGAAAGTGAATTTGTAATTATCGAGGTCGGCGAGCAGATTCATGTCTATCTCTATTTCCGCATCTTTGAGATAAGTAACCCTATCCATCGAAAGTAAAATATCCTGTATCGAAGCCTTGCATTGTAAGGCGGTCTGCATGCCGCTGAGTTTTCCCGTAAGGGCAAGATTCAGTTTCCCGGTAGAAAAGATGGTTCCGCTTTCCATATCCGTATAGGAAATGCTGGCATCGGTGATGCGGAATTTGCGCAGTTGCAAATCGAATGCGCTGTCGCTTGTCTCTTCGGTTATTGCATTTTCTTCTTCGGTGTCGTCGCTTTTCATGATGTCCCAGTTTACCGTACCCCCCTTATGTATGAAAGCGTTGACTATCGGTCGATCGAGTGTAACATAGGAAATTTCATACCCCGAGTCGCCGAAAAGGCTCAGTAAGTCGACGGCTGCCGCTATTTCATCAGTGGCGACGAGCGTATCACCGTCGAATTCCCCGATGCCTACCACACTCAAATTTTTCAGTTCTATGGTTGCTTTGGGAAAATTGCGTAACAAGCTGATGTCGAGTTCTTCAAAATCGAGTTTAGCATTCAGCATTTTATTGGCTTCCGTTTTTACGATGTCGGCGATTTTCCCTTTCAGCAATAACGGTATGGCTATGAGCAATGCTATGACCACTGCGATGACAATAGCTGAGATTTTCAAGAACTTTTTCATAATAATAATTTTTGCCGGTCGATCATTGTCGTCGAAAAACAATAAGAAAAGCCGGTGATGTTTTTGCAAAAATCTTTATACAGACAAGCAAAGGTAAGAAAACTTTCTCATAATGGGAATTGCTGTGGTTTTATTAATTGTTCCGAAAAGTCGCAATTTGTGATAAAATTTCTTTTTCCTTTGTTATATAAGACCTATTGGGTATCTTTGTAGGAGAAAGTAGCTGAAAAGAGATTTTTGTGAGTATAAAATTTTTTAGATATTTGGTATGAGTATTTTGAAACCAGATGTGCCGGTAGGATTGGCTTGCGACCATGCCGGTTATGAATTGAAACAATTTGTCATAGACTTACTTTCTCAAAAGGGTATTCCGTATAAGGATTTCGGGACGTATTCGACCGAGAGTTGCGATTATCCCGATTTTGCCCATCCTTTGGCTTTTGCTGTTGAGAGTGGCGAATGCTATCCCGGTATTGCGGTATGCGGGAGCGGCAATGGTATAAATATAACGCTGAACAAGCATCAGGGTGTGCGGGCGGCACTTTGTTGGATAGAGGAAATCGCACGTTTGGCACGTCAACACAACGATGCCAATATCTGTGTCATGCCCGGTCGCTTTATCGATCATGATACGGCTCGTCGCATTGTGGAGGCTTTTCTCGATACCGATTTCGAGGGCGGCCGGCATCAACGCCGTATCGATAAAATTCCGGTAAAAAGATAGATATTCGATAAAACGAATTCTTGTCATAGATAAAAAATAGCCGACATAAAATGTCGGCTATTTTTTATTCCCGGTATGATCAAGTATTAAATTTCATGTATTATTTTGTAGGAACGGCTGCCGGTGTTGCAAATCTCTTTCACGATGTATATGCCGGGAGCAAGGTGGGTGAAGTCATTACAGTTTTTCATCAATATACCGTTGATACTGTATATTTGGTAGCTTTTTTCACCCTCTTCGGTTGTTGTTGCTCCGATAGCGGATATTTCGGTATCGGCATAAAGATTGATGTTTCGGGTCATGGTTTCTGCGTTATCGTTGTCGCTGGCTGTAACTTGCAAGGTGTAGAATCCTTTTATATTCTGTGCCGGTGCGATTTTCAAGGTTGAACCCGATACGGTGGCTGTAATATTGTCGGTGGTGGATACGTTGTAATAGGGCGCATTGTCAAAACCAGCGAACAGCTTGTTGAGGTCTATTTCGGTTGTCGAGTTGGCGGGGATCATGTAGTGTGGTTCGGCTAGCCAGTTGAGGTAATCTTCGAGGTCGGTGTAACCGTCGCGGTCATTGTCGTCATTGTTGTTGGCAATGTTGGGGTCGAGACCTTTGGCTATCTCCCACCAGTCGGGCATTCCGTCTTGATCGGTGTCGTAATCGGCGGGGCGATGTTCCTCTACGATATTCAATCCGTCGAATCCCTCGGAATCGCTTTCTTTATCGATAAGTCCGGGCTTACTGGTTTTCCATCCTTTGTAGGTGTATGTGCCTTTGAGGGTCTCTTCTACCATGCGGGTATCGTGGTTGTCAAAAAACGGTTGATTGCAACCTACGTCCGAAAGTACGGTTTTGAATGCGAGTTTTGCCGGCTCGATGGTTGCATATGACGAAAAGAAGGGCTTATCGACGAATACGGTCCAATCGAGAACTTGTCCGTTCGACAGCCGGTAACGGTAGGTTTCATTTTTGGCGTCGGTAGTCAATGTCCCGTTTTTGTTTTCACGGATATTTCCGTTTACATAATAGGCTTGGGTACCGCCACCCGTACCTTCGATGTCGGCCGTGATCAGATAAGTGAGTGTTGTTGCCGGTCCCATTTTGTAGTAGTTGTTTACAAATTGTCCCTGGTGGGTGCCTCCGTCGGTGGCGCGACCACCCCAGTTGTAGCATACGTTGTTGAACATATCGTGGTGTCCGGCATAATTCCCGTCGGAAAGACCTCCCGACATACTCCAATTCCTACCCTGGTTGTGAGCGAGCAGATTGTGGTGGTACGAACCGTAATCGCCTCCGATGGTGGCCGCATATCCATGTTCCACGTGGTGTCCCTGTTGTATAAATTGGGTGTTATGCCCGGCATAGTTCAGAGACTCGGAAATGAGCGTACGTTGCAGTGTGATATTTTTTGCATTGCGGGAACTGAACGCTTCGTCGATCGTCCAGCCCACCGAGCAATGATCCATGATACTGTGATTGTTCCCGGCCATACCCAATCCGTCGGCGGTGTTGGGGTTGCCCGATACTCCGTCCCAGTCGTCGGCACCGCCGAGGCGTAAGCGGATAAATCGGGTGATTCCCTCGTTTGCCATGCCGAACGGACGTCCTTTTAGCATGATACCGGTACCGGGAGCCGTCTGTCCGGCAATGGTAACATACGGGTCATGTACGGTAAGGCGAGATTGAAGAGTTATGACACCCGAAACATCGAATACGATGGTACGAGGGCCGCTGAGTTTGGAAATACCGTATCGGAATGTTCCCGGTTGGGGATTCGAAGCATCGTCGTCGAGTGAGGTTACGTGGTAGACTATGCCGCCGCGACCTCCGGTCGCATAACGACCGTAACCTTCTGCACCGGGAAATGCGAGTTGGCGGGCACGGAATTGCCATATTTCGCCTGTGTAGACGTTACCGTCGGTATCTTCTTCATCGACACGCCAAAAATAAGTATTCATCGAATATACATCGGTGAGCGTATATTTGTTGTCGGTTACAGAAGCAATTTTCTGCATGTCGTCGATGGAGGTTCCTATGTAAAGGTGATTTTTGACTGCCGATGAAGCCATTGTCCAAGAAAGTTCGAGTGTGCCGTTGTCGGCGTCGACATGTATATCTCTGTTTTTGGGGAATGGATCGAGTGCGGTGGTTTTAGGATTCGACTGGTCGAGAATGATAGCATTGATATATACGCAACTCGTTCCGTATGTTTCTCCGGCTACGGGTTTGCTGGTGTAACTGATGGTTACGTCTTCTCCGTTGGCGACGGTAAATTTGATGTAAGATTGTCCGCTATTCGATGGGAGAGTCTCTCGTGATGTCTGTTCGACACCAGAGAGCACAGTCTCTCCATTGACGGCAATTTCGATGGGTGCAGAGGAACCTTTGCCGTCGATATCGTTGTGGTAGGCAAGAATGGAGTGCTCCCCGGCAGAAAGCCCGCTCAGTTTGACGTTTATAGTCATGCTCTTTTCCGGGTAGTGTATAATACCTCCGTCGTCGGCAAGACCATATACGATAGCAGCGTCGCCTACCAGTTTTGCCCCTTGATTTACGACTGCTGCTTTATAATATTTGGTGCAGAGGGTCGTTGTCGTTTCGCCAGAACAGCTTAGAGTAAAGGTGATTCCGTCGACCGTGAGCGATGCCGATGTCGTTTGTGATATGGCCCACGGAGTATAATCGGGTTCTGTTCCTTCCGCTTCGTTGCGTCCGGTCATGTTGAAGTCGATTTTCTGGGCATAGACAGTGCAACAAAGAATGCTTAAAAACGTGTAGAGAAGTATTCTTTTTTTCATGGTAAAAGTATTGGTTAGAACAAGTAACAAATATAGAATAAATTTTTTGGGAGTTGTTATGTTCTTCAATAAATTATTATTTTGCATTATAATGAGCCGAATGGAGCAGCCTGTCGAGAAGACAGGCTTTTATTGGATTGGGAGGGTGCTTATTGGCGTAACGGTATCGTGTACGGGTATCATCCCTGCTTGTTTCACTTATTGTTTGTCTAGTCTGAATTACCGGCCCTTGAAAGATAACTCCATATTAGGGCTGGTTTCTCATAAAGAAACGGAGGTTATTGCGAAATGATAGCAATAACCTCCGTTTTTAAAAACAACCTTTTTTACCTTTTATTTTTCTTGTGCCGAATCGTTGTCCCACGGGTATCGGCGATTCGGATTCTGGGGAAACCAGCCTTTATGTACGCGTTCTTGTTGTTGCGTGATTTCTCGTATGCTCCAAAAAGAAGAGAAAGCGGTAACGCCGCACAGGGCCGACACAAGTAGATTATTCACCCATATAGAGGCTATGATGCCGATGATGCCCAGTGCGAAGAATGCCCAACGACTGTTTGTTCCCCAATAATACTCGGCTTTAACGACCAGCAGGTGAAAAAGTCCGATGACGAGGAATGTGGCTATGCCTATGATTAGACCTTGCAAGTGAAGCCAAAGGAATCCTTCGTTTTCCATTTTTCTTTTCTTCTTTATAAGTTATACGGGAGGATTTCCTCCCGTATAACCAGCAGGGTTTAGTAATTGTTTTTTTTGCGTTCGAAATAAGCTTTCGGGTGTTGGCAGGCGGGGCATACTTCGGGTGCTTTTTTCCCTTTGTGTATGTATCCGCAGTTACGACATTGCCATTCGATCTCTTCCTCATCTTCGAATACCGTACCGTTTATCATACGTTCGTAGAGTTTGAGGTAGCGGGCTTCATGTCCGGCTTCGACTGTTGCGATGCGGCGGAAAGCTTCGGCAATTTGAGGAAATCCTTCTTCATCGGCCACTTTGGCAAATTCGGGATAGAGTTCGCTCCATTCTTCGTTTTCTCCGGCAGCAGCTGCTTTCAGATTCTCGACTGTGGTAGAAAGAATGCCGGCCGGATAAGATGCCGTGATTTCTACCATACCGCCTTCGAGGAATTTGAAAAATCTTTTGGCGTGTTCCTTTTCTTGTTCGGCTGTTTCGTTGAAGATGGCAGCGATTTGTTCATAACCTTCTTTTTTTGCGATACTGGCAAAATATACGTAGCGACCGCGAGCTTGCGATTCTCCTGCGAACGATTTCAGCAGATTTTGTTCTGTTTTTGTTCCTTTGACACTTTTCATAATGATTGAATTTTAGGAGTTAATAATAATGATTTTACTTTTCGGGAGAGGTATAGTGACCGATGAGTTGTATTTTTATATCTTGTAATTCGAAGTTCGATAGTTGTTTGTTCTTTTTTATATGTTCGAGAATCAAGCCGGTAAGTTGTTCGTCGTGAAGGTCGGCAATACAGTGGCTGTGATTGTCGTAGAGATGCTGGTGAGGGCGGGTATCGGCATCGAAATACATTTTGTTATCGAGTGTGAAAACTTTTTCCGCCAGTTGTGATGATACCAGACATTCGAGCGTGTTATAGATTGTAGCAACTGTTATTGCCGGGATTTTTTTACGCACGGCTTCCCACACCTCTTCGGCTGTCGGATGATGCAATTCACACAATGTCCGGTATATATTCATGCGTTGTGGCGTGAGGCGCAATCCCTTTTCCCTAAATAATATTATGATATCGTTATCGCTCATTGTCTTACTATCTTCTTTTGCAAATATATTAGAATAATTCTAATATAAAAAATATTATAAGAAAATAATTGGTTATATATTGTTAATCGATTTGCTGTCGTTGCCGATAAAAGAAACAGGGCCGCTATTGACTGCGGCCCTGTTTCTTTTATGAAAGAGATGTAGTGTATATTATTTTACATGATTCCTTTTTCGCGTAAATGCAGTTGCCATTTCCATGCCGACTTCAAAGTTTCGGCAAGTGGCGTTTCTGCTTTCCAGCCCAATATCGTATTGGCCTTTTGTGGATCGGCCCACACTTGTGTAATGTCACCTTCCCGGCGTTCCGCGATTCTATAATTGAGTTTTACGCCGGTAGCCTCTTCGAAAGTATGGATAAGTTCGAGTACAGAAACACCTTGCCCCGTACCGAGATTGAATATTTCGACGTTCTCCTCGCTTTTATGTCCGAGCATACGTTCTATGGCTTTGACGTGAGCTTTGGCCAGGTCTACCACATTGATGTAATCGCGTATGCAAGAACCGTCGGGGGTATCGTAATCGTCTCCGAAAACGCTGAGTTGCTGACGTATTCCGATGGCGGTTTGTGTGATATAGGGTAGTAGGTTCTGCGGAACTCCGAGCGGGAGTTCTCCGATTTCGGCGCTGGGGTGAGCACCTATGGGATTGAAGTAACGCAGCAATATCGATTTGAACGGAGCTCCCGAGTGTATGGTGTCTGTAATGATTTCTTCACATATCTGCTTGGTATTTCCATAAGGCGAGAGTGCCGGTTTTATGGGAGCCGATTCATCTACGGGCAGGGTATCGGGTTGGCCGTAGACGGTACACGAAGAAGAAAAAACAAGTGCTTCTACACCGTATTCGGGCATAAGGTCGAGCAGGTTGAGCATCGTTACCAGATTATTACGATAATAGAGCAAAGGTTTCTTTACCGATTCTCCTACCGCTTTACTGGCTGCAAAATTGATAACGCCTTTAATGCCGCTGTGTTTTTCGAAGAGCTTGCGCATGGCCTCTTTGTCCTGCATATCGATTTGCTCAAAAGCCGGGCGTGTACCCGTGATGCGTTCGATACCATCGATGACTTCGGTATTGGAGTTGGACAAATTGTCGAGTATGATGACTTCATACCCTGCATTTTGTAGTTCGACTGTTGTGTGCGATCCGATGTAACCGGCACCGCCTGTAACCAATATTTTTGTTTTCATGATTGCTGTGTTGGAGGATTAGTATAACGACAAAAGTAGAAAATATATGCAAACAAAAGATATGAATTTGAGTTTTTTCTCTTTTACCGTTTTTCTATCAATACCAGTCGAGAGCATCATAAGAGTTTCCGCTCTTATCGTATTTCAAGTCGCTGAGTATCGATGATTTTACACGAATGCTGAAATTGTAGGATTTGTATGCCCCTACGGGAATGAAGCTGGCGCTCATCGACCAGCAGTGCATATCCCGGGTAAGATTACAGTTCATATAAGCAAGACGGCGGGTAACGAAATTGTAACTGGCCGAGAAAGAGAAAGACCAGTTTTTTGTAGGCTGTATGCTTCCCGATATACTCAGGTTCTGATTGATGCGGCCGTCGTATTCCATTTTTTCTTTGTTGAAATCACCGTAACCGTAGTTGATGGAATAGTTGATGGAGAGACTCCACGGAACTTCCCACACCATATAACCGTCACGCATTTTCAGTGTTTCATCTTCTTTGTCTTTCTCTTTTTCTTGTCCCGACTCTGTAATTTGATCGGCGTTGGAAAGGATTTCGTCTTCGGGATTTTCGACAGGGTTGTCGTCTGTCGATGATTGGGATTTATTTTTCCGTTTGAATGTGCTGTTGTTGAATGTATAAGAAAAAGAGGTTCCTGCGCTCGACAGTCGGGCGAAACCTTTCCCTGCTTTCCAACGGGGTACGTTTACCCTTACGGGAGAACCGTTGGCGCTGAGTTGATAGGTATATGGATCGAATACGGCGCTTACTTGTAGATTGAACTGCTTGGTGAGTTTTATGAGGAGAGACGTATTGATATTGCTCCAATTGAGAGAGTCGGCAGCCATGTTATAGCTCATGCTGGCCGACAGGTTCTCTATAAGACTTACTTTACGCACACCCGTAGTATCCTTGTCGGTGTTGACTTTCATTTCGAGGTTGTTGGCTACCGAGAAACTTACTGTTCCGGTTTTTCCTCGACTGGGAACACCGTAGGTGCTTCCTGCAAACGGAGAGTAATAAACCTCTTCGGGCGTACCATTGGTATTTATGCGGGTATAGCGCTGCCAATAACCGTAGCGGGACGAGCCGAAATCGGGTGCACCCGATACACGTACCGTAGGTGTCAGGACATGTCGTATCATCGGAATCTTTTTCCCGATAAAGGGCAGCGGTCGGTAATATCCGTATAATTTGGTTTGTGCGCTCACGCTGAACGAGTAGTTATAAACGTTGTAAAAACCGTATGTCGTATCTCTGACGACTGATGCGCTGCGGGGATCCCATTCCTGCATGATGCGGTGGGTATACATGCGGTCGGTAAACGAGAACGAGGGGGTGATATTGATATATTTGAATACACTGAATGTCGCCGATATGGGTATATTGTGCTGCATGCCGTTGCTCCAATCTCTGATAAGATTGGATTTGAGAAACATGTTTTGTTTGGTCTGTATCGAGTTTTTGAGGTTTCCGGTGTAATTGAAACTTATTTTTTCATACCACTTTTCTTTTCCTACCCGGTTTTTACGTTTGAAAGGGTAGATACGGCTCATGTTAATGGTAAGATTGGGGAAGGATACGTTCAGGGTGGAGTCGGAATTTCGTTGTGTTACGTTGGCGGTAAGAGCTATGCTGAATGGCGAATTGGGTACGTTGTATGAAAGGCTGACGGTCGAACTGGTCGTATTGGTCGTAAAAGCGGTCGAGTTGCCATAATTGGTTAGGTTATTGTGGCTGTAACCGCTGGTGGCGAAATTCACACTGGCCGAGAAAGTAAGATTGGGATTGGCTTTCCGATCTTGCATGTGCGACCATGTCAACTTGAAGTTGGTCTGTTTGGAATAGTCGGGCATACCCTTGTCGCCGAGTACGGTAACGAGGTAACTGAGGAAAAAGTTTCCGGAGAATTTGTAGCGCTTGACGTATGCCGATTGAGCGTTGAGACCCCATGAACCTTTGGTGTAGATCTCTCCGGTGAGGGCAAGGTCGATGTAGTCGTTGATGGCGAAGTAATAACCTCCGTCGCGCAGATAGAAACCGCGTGCGGTTTCATCGCCGAATGTAGGCATGATGATACCCGAACTGTATTTTTCGGAGAACGGGAAATATCCGAACGGGATAGCCAGCGGTAACGGTACGTCGCCCAATACCATATAAGCAGGACCGGCTACTACATCTTTCTTGGGACGCATTTTTGCCTTTGTCAGTTGCAGATAGAAGTGCGGGTGCTCGTGATTGTCGCAAGTTGTGTACTTTCCGTCTTTGAGAAAGTAGGAATCGTCGGGATTCTTTTTGGTTTTGCCTCCGGTCAGGTATCCCTCTCCTTGCTGGGTGATAACGTTGGTGATGAATGCTTTTTGGGAATCGAAGTTGTATTTCATCGTGGAGGTTTCGTATTCGCCGCTGGGGTCTTTGAATACGGGTTTACCCACGATGTCGCCGATTGAGTCGGGACGGCCGGTCGCGAAGATTTGGCTGCTGTCCATATCCATGTGCATTTCGTCGGCGGTGAGTTCCATAGTTTGGTAAGTAACGATGCTTCCGCCGAAAAGAAATCCCGTGTTGTTATTGGTGAAAACAGCCGAGTCGTCGGCATGGTAGGTGATGACATCTTGGAAAGCCTCTTTTCTCGGTACTTTTGCCGAATCGGTAGCCAGACTGTCGGTCGTCAGGATTGTCGAATCGTTTATTTCAATCGAGTCTCCGTCTGTGATGGAAGAATCTGTCGGAAGAATGAAGTTTCCGGCTGCCGAATCTGGTGAGGATTCATTTTCGGGGAATAATTGTCCCGGCATTACCGAGTCTTGTGCTTTTCGGGAAGAGTCTGTGGAATATGTCGGGTTGGAACGGAAATCGTTTTTGTCTCGGCGACGTTTGTTTTTTCTTTTATCGATGTTGTCGCCGGTTTCTTTGGAGTGGCTACCGTATACGGCACTTAGATAAGCGTGATATGCTTCGATTTTGTAGTCGGATATACCGAAAAGATTCTCGTGATCGTTCTCCGCAACCGAAGAATATGCGGGGAATAATCCGAGAAAAAGGAGTAGCAGGGCTATGTAGAAAGTCTTATTTTTCGGTGGCATTCACTTCTTGTGTGAGCAATCAGCCCACAAAGATAGGCAATCTGCCCGACATAGGGGTGTCGGGCAGATGTTTTAATAATTTTTAGATGAGAACGATAAGTCCCATTGTTCAAATCTCTTGACTGAGGCTTCACCGTATTTCGAAAGACTTTTTCGTATTTCTTCCGGTGTTTTTTCACAGTCGGGTTCCGATTTCGTGTAAAATTTGTCGGCGTAGCAGATAATTTGTTCCTCGATACTTACGGGTAACATATCGCGGTGGGGAATCGGTAAATTTTCACGAATAATGTCGTCGAGTGAAAGACCTGCTCCGGTATGTCTCTCGCATACGAGGGCGTGGCGGAGCAATCCTTCGTTTTTCAGTAATTCGCTGCCGAGGGTTCCGTGGCAAATGTAAGGACGAGTACCGAAACACTGTATGTCGGGTGCATGGGTAAGATAGATACCTATATCGTGCAACATCGCTGCCTCATAGAGGAAGTTTTCGTCGGCTTCGAGTTCCGGATGAGAGCAGGCTATTTCCTGGGCTTTCTCGGCCACCCGCCGGCTGTGAGTTACCAATATGTTGTATAAAGGCGAACCTTTTGCGTAATATTTGTCGATAAGAGTAAATGGATCCATTCCCATAAATTTATTCCAAGACGGTTACCCAGCCGTGCGTATCGGGTTCGTCGCCGTATTGAATGGCACGCAGCTTGTTATACAATCGGGTACATACGGGTCCCGGTTTGCCGTCTTTGGAGATGACATACGATTTTTTATTTTCGAGGTCATCGATGCGTTCGATAGAAGAGATGACCGCTGCGGTTCCGCAGGCTCCGGCTTCTTCAAAAGTCGATAGTTCTTCCTCCGGAACAGGCCGACGTTCAACTTTCATACCCAAGTCTTCGGCCAGTTGCATGAGGCTGCGGTTGGTAATCGACGGAAGTATTGAAGTAGATAGGGGGGTGATATAGGTGTTGTCTTTGATCCCGAAGAAATTGGCAGCTCCGCATTCGTCGATGTATTTTTTCTCTTTGGCATCGAGGTAGAATTCGCAAGAGTAACCCAGGTCGTGTGCCATTTTATTGGCACGCAGGCTGGCAGCATAATTACCGCCTACTTTGTAGATACCCGTACCCAATGGAGCCGAGCGGTCGTATTCGCGAATGATGACATAAGGATTGGTAGCAAAACCGCCTTTGAAATACGGGCCTACCGGTGTTACGAATATGACGAAAAGGTATTCGCTGGCGGGGTGCACCCCTACCTGAGCACTGGTACCGATGAGCAGCGGACGTATGTAAAGAGCGGCTCCGCTTTCGTACGGGGGAATAAAACGTTCGTTGGCTTTTACGACTTTTTTTACGGCGTTTACAAAAAGTTCGGTCGGGAGTTCCGGCATAAGAATGCCCCGGCATGTACTTTGCAGGCGTTCGGCGTTGGCTTCGGGACGGAAAATTCGTATTTTTCCATCTTTGCCCCGATACGCTTTCAACCCTTCAAATCCTTCCTGTCCGTAGTGTAGGCAGGTTGCGGCCATGTGCAGGTTGATGGTCTCTTCCGAACAAAGCTCCAATGCTCCCCATTCCCCGTTGCGATAATAACAGCGTACATTATAGTCGGTACGCATATACCCGAACGGCAAGTTCGACCAATCTATATTTTTCATGATGCGTTTATTTTATATGTTTTACTTATAGAGAATCACAAAGGTAAAACTTTTTCAATAAAAACGTTCTTTTTTCTTCTGATTTTTACTTTGCCGGTAAATTCTTCTTTTTGCACGACGAATGGAATTTGTCGGATAGGAAATATGTGCTGGGGGGGTAAAAAGAAACCTCAACTTTTTTAGGGGTTGAGGTCTTCTATATCGAAATCAAAGTCGAATTCGGGGTCATCTTCCGGCATCGTGCCGAAAAAACTGTCTTCGGTAAATTTTTTCAGTTCTCGTCCGTCGCGTTTCGTGGGGCGGCCTTCTCCTTTGGCTCGGTTCACAAAACCGCTGATTCGTATCATTTCTATCAGTTCGTATTGCTCGGGCGGAGTTACATTTTCGAGGTATTGCGGTACGAGTTTGGCTCCCATGCGGTTCTCGGCGAGGGCAAGGACTTTGAATGAATAAGTGATCGGCGGTTTGCGTACTTCGATAATTTCACCCGTTTGTATGGGGCGGGAGGGCTTTACATGGGTTCCGGCAATCGAAACCCTTCCTTTTTTGCAGGCATCGGTGGCGATGGTGCGGGTTTTGAAAATGCGGGTTGCCCAAAGGAATTTGTCGATTCTTGTCTCTCCGTCTTTCGGCATGATATTATTTGTTGTTGAAATGGTTCATGGCATTTTGTATGCCGGCAAGGCAAAACTCTTTAATGATTTCGCCGGCACGTTCGAGCCGTTCCGGTAACAGCTTTTCTTCTTCGGTCGGGAATGTCCCGAGAACGAAATCGATTTGCCCACCACGCGGAAAATCGTTGCCTATACCGAATCGCAGACGGGCGTATGCGTCGGTTCCGAGAATTTGTTGGATATGTTTCAATCCGTTATGTCCCGCGTCGCTTCCCCGGGGTTTCAGGCGCAGCGAGCCGAAAGGTAGCGCAAGATCATCGACGACGACGAGTAGGTTTTCAATAGGAATATTTTCTTTTTGCAGCCAGTAGCGTACGGCGTTTCCGCTCAGATTCATATACGTAGAGGGCTTCAAGAGTGTGAGTATATGACCTTTCAGGCGCATTTGCGCAACGAATCCGTATCGCTTGTCTTCAAAAACGAGATTGGACGCCTCGGCAAAGGCGTCCAATACTCTAAAACCTACGTTGTGCCGGGTAGTGGCATATTCATCACCGATGTTACCCAGACCTACAATCAGGTATTTCATGCCGTTATAACCTTATTATTAGGCTTTCGCTGCGGCACCGCGAGCGGCACGAGTCAGTTTTACTGCGCAGACAACGGCGTTTTTGGCATTCATGATTTCAAGGCCCTCGAAGTGCAGGTCGCCTACTTGCATGGTTTTACCCAAGCCGAGGTTGTCTACATTGATAACCATTTTTTCGGGAATGTGGGTGTAAACGGCTTTTACTTTGAGTTTTCTCATTTCGAGACTCAGTTTACCACCGGCTTTCACACCTTCGGAGTGTCCTTCGAGGGATACGGGAACTTCCATTACTACCGGTTTCTTTTCGGTTACTTCAAGGAAGTCCATGTGAAGGATTTTTTCCTCCACAGGGTGGAATTGTATGTCTTTGATGACAGCCATTACTTTCTTTTTACCGATGGTCAGTTCTACGGCGAAAATATCGGGCGTGTAGACCAGTTTGCGAACGTCGTTGGTGGTAACGGTGAAGTCGGTTACGATAAGGGCTTGGTTGTTGCCTATTTCTACGACTTTTTCGCCTTCGTTCAATTTGCCGGTGTAGGGGAGGTTGAATACTTCTCCGCCATTGAGTACGGCAGGGATAAGACCGTTTTTACGCAAAGCTTTTACAGCTTTTTTGCCCAGATCGGTTCTGGGAGTTCCTTCTAATTGGAATGTTTTCATTTCGTTTGTTTTTTGTGTTACTCAAAATTAAGATTATCAGCTTCTTAATTTCCCATCGCACGGAATACTTAAAAAAGCACGGCAAAGGTAGGTACTTTTTTCGGAATCTCCAACATTACGAACCGAATATCTGGCGTTTTATGGATTCCGATAATCCTTTTATCGGTTATATCGTTAAGGGAAAACGGATTTTTTCTTTCTTTTTTCAAAGATGATTCGGCAGAGAATCTTTTTGTGGCGAGATGGGCGAGCGTTTCTGCATCTACAAAAAAACGGTTGCCGATTTGGTGTTTACAATATAATCTCTTACCTTTGCGACGCTTTTTCGATGAAAGAGTTTCGGAAAAGTGGCCGGTCGGGTAGCTCAGCTGGATAGAGCAACAGCCTTCTAAGCTGTGGGTCGAGGGTTCGAATCCCTCCTCGATCACGAAAGTGAAACGAGACATCAAGTCATTGATGTCTCGTTTTTTGTTTTTGGAAAAATATGGATTTGGATCTTTTTCGGAAGAGTTTAGGTACCGACCATTTTTTAAGTACGGTGGTATAGAAGTGTAGTCAGGTCGTGAAGGTCGGAGATGATGTACGGTGCAGAATTGCGGTCGTCCTTGTCGTTCCAGCCCCGGCCTTTGAGCCATACCGGTATGATACCCAACGAAAGGGCGGGAGCGATGTCGTTTTTGTAACTGTCTCCCACGACGATGGCTTCGGCCGGAGAAAGCTGCAATGTATCGAGGGCGAGACTGAAAATTGCCGGGCTGGGTTTGCGAACACCGACGCGTGCCGATTCGATAACGGTATCGAAACAGTTTTTTAGGTCGAAGTCGTCCAATACGGCAGATAGATTGCCGTAGAAGTTCGACACCAATGCCAGCCGGTAATCGTTGTGCAGTTTTTTCAGTAAAGGGCGTATCCCGTCTATATGATCGCGGGCTGTCGCATAACATTTTTCGGCGATAAGAGCCATACGGTTTCGGGTATCGGAGTTGTCTGATAAAAAACCGTGCGTTACACCGTAGTCGAGTTCGATAGCAAGTTTTTTTTGCAAAACTTCCCTGAACGTATCGTTGGTAGCAATAACCGGTTGCGCAGCCAACTGGCGTTCGCCTTGCACGTATATTTCCCGAAATATTTTATCTTCCAGTGAAAAACCCACCTCACGGTAAGCCTCTTGTAACATGATACCCCAATGTGTCCCGTTCGTATCGAGAGTACCGCCGAAATCGAAGAGTATTCCTTTGATGCCGTTCATGCCTTATCCTCCTTTTCGATAGTTGCGATAAATCGCCGGCATATACGCTCGTGTCGTGCGATCATATATATAAGGATAATGTTCATGACCGTGAGTTCAAACAGAAAGTAATATAGCGGCTTATCGAGCAACATGGCGGCGAAAAGCACAAAGATGCGGGTATTGAAAGTAAGAATATTGGTGTATTTCATCAGCGGTTTGCTTTCGCGGCGGAAAGCTTCACGTAACGGTGCTGGCCATTCGTCTCCGTATCGGTTGTCGAGCAGATGCCTGAGTTTTTGGAGCGCAGGGGTGGAGCGTTCTTGCTCCCGGGTATAACCGAGATAGATGAGTGCCGACAGCTTGGCGAAGATATTGGGAAACCATGGTATTTTCGGATATTCGGAGGCGAGCTGAGCCGAGTCGTCCCATTCGCTTTGTTGTTTACCTTTGAGGATAAAAAGATGGAAGTTTCGGTAATAATCGGCCATAGCCGCTTGTTTCACATGGAATATGCCGGTAAAAACGCCCAGTAACCAAGCGTAGGTGCTCCATCCCTCTTGTCCCGACAGTCGATAGGCGACAGCCACATATATCGTTACAAACCAGATGTCGCCACACATGCCGTCGAGGAAACGTCCCAAACGGGAATATTGTCCTGTCATGCGGGCCAACTGTCCGTCGGCGCTGTCGAGCGAATTGGCAATGACAATCAACACGATAGCCCATAAAGTGAGCGGCAGAGAGCCGAAGGCGAAAAGTACTCCTCCTGCCGTACCTAAAATAATGGCGACAATCGTTACCGCATTGGGGACGATTCCCAATCGGCGGCAGATAAGCGCCCATACATAACCGATGGGACGATAGAAAATGAGGTCGAAGGTTTCTTCGGTGTCGCGTGATTTCAATGTCGATGCCAGTGTAGGTCGTTTGGACGACGATTGGGCTTGTGCAGTTTGTTGTTCGGACATGTCAACGATTGAATTTTTTGATGATAGATGAGCCGATGTGTGCGACCGCTTCATGGAGGCATGGCGAGAAACTCGGCCAGTCGTTCAGGTCGATGAGGTGTATCGAGCCGTCGGGCGATACGATAGCGTCTCCGCCGTATATATACAATCCCAATAGCCGGGCTGCCCGTGAGCAGATGTCGCGCAACATATTTTCTTTGAACGGAATAAAAGTGGGGCTCCCGTTTATGCGTTCGTAGCCGAACTTGTCGAACCCCTTACGGCTGGGATAGCACCAATAAAAGAAAGGAGTTGCATCTATGCCGTAAAATTTTATGAGGTCTCCCGGTAGGTGTCGGTTTACGATCACATTGGCAATACCCCGTTCTGAAAAAGTTTGCAACAGACGCTGTGCGTCATTGCCGGTTCGGGCGAAACAGATGTCTTCGGGACACATGGCATATGTGTCGCTCCGTTTCAGCCAACACGATTCTATGCCCGATTGTCTCAGATGCACGTCTATCGGCATCGAGGTATCGGCCGTGAAACTTTCGGGATAAGGAATTCCGTTTTGCAGTAATATGTGCGTGAGAATATCGCGGCGACAGTTTTTGATGCTTTGTACAGAATTGACAACGATAGAACCTCGGGATTCTTTTTCGGCCAGATATTCGAGTGTCTCGTGTCCCCGTGCCATGTGGAATATCCATCGTTCGTCCCCGTCGGAGCGAATAAACTCTTCTTCGGTATAGATACGTACCGAAAAGCCGTTTTCTTCCAAGTGATTGACAGTTAAGGAAAATACGGCGCTGTCGTTGCATTCCCGATTGGGGGAAAAACGGCTGGCCCTGCTTATCCCTGCACAGATAGGTCTCATTGTTTGGGTCGTTCGTGGGTGTTTATAAAAGATTCGGCTTTTGCTATATCTGCGGCATGGTCTATGTCTATGATGCAGGAAAATGCATGGGCTTTCAGTCGCAGACTGTTCCCGATAAGGGCGCGTTGGAAATTTCGCATGCGGGACATACCTGTTTCGATACCATCTTTCAATACGGGCAGAACAGAACGTGTAAATGCGTAAATTCCACCCGAAACATAGCGACTCTCTGTTGTGGCCGAGTCGCCGAAAGCCTGAATATTCATATCGGTGTCGGTCTCTACATAGAGAGGCTTCTCGTCATCGATGAAATCAGTTACGGCCATATATCCGTCGAGAGTGTCGTCTTTCCTGAAAATGTCGATGTAACGGGCAAATTCCCGCTCGTCAAAAACGGGATCGACGGTCGTCAGGCAAAATTTTTCCCCGGTTATACCCGAAGCCAATTCGTAGAAACTATGCATCGAACTGGGGGTGTTTTTGATAATGAGGCGTATCGGGTAACGATGTTGCAAATTCTCGACATGGCGACGTACCTCTTCCCGTTCTTCGTTGATGATGATGTGTATGAGGGAGGCTTGGTTGTCGGAGAAAATACGGCACAACCGGTCGATCAGCGGTTCTCCGCCTACCGGTACGAGCGGTTTGGCGTATACTACCCCTTCTCGGGCGAGTCGCGATCCTTCTCCGGCAGCTATGATGGCATATTCCATATCGTTTATTCTTGGATTCGGTGGCTTTGCAAAAGTCTGAATTCCGATTATGAATAGACTTCGCTTTTATGATTTATAGTTGTCCGAAAAGATATAAATATCTGTTTTTGTTATCGGCATACAAAATTAGGCAAATATTCTTTCCCGGCGATATATTATCTATTATATTTTGCACGGCGAGATAAAGTGGAATATATTAGTAATATTTGTCTTTTTGTAGAATTTCGACTTTCGATCTGCTGGAATTGATAACGCGGTAAGCCTCTTCGGCTGTTGCCGCCAGGGGACCCGATTTTTCTAGTTTGAGTGTCGATAACGCTGCGGCGAAGCAGCCGGCGTTGGGGTATGACACTCCTTTGTTCCGCATATAGAGATATCCCATAACATACGTATCACCGCAGCCAGTAGCATCGATTGTTTGTAGGGGCGGATAGGCTGGTATCTTGTAACAGACGCCGTCGGCAAGTATGATAGACCCGAGGCTGCCCAGTGTGAGCAGAACTTCTTTTACGCCCCACGCCGACAATTGTTCTGCCGCTTGTTGGGGATTGGTGTAACCGGTAAGTACTGTGGCTTCATGCTCGTTTACTTTCAGAATGTCGATGTATTTCAGAATTTCCCGTTTTTCAGGCCAGTCGATGGGAGAGACTTTGTCTCCTTTTACTTCTCGCAGATAACCTTGTGCGTCGACCGAGAGAATGGCTTTTCCCGATAGGTACTTGATGACTTCTGGCGGGAAGTCGTCGGCCAATAAACTGCCCAAGTGAAAAAAACGGGCATTTTCTTTGTGCAAGGCATCGATAGTGAAGGGATCGGCTTTTGCCAGAACCCGCTGTGTGCGGTTATCGCTGTTTTCGCCGTACCGGTTTTCGAAATAAACGGTATGCCGGCTCGGTAGTACATCTATGTCGATGCCGGCCTTTCGCAATTCGTCTACGACCGGATACTCTTTGCTACCCAGTGCGGTTATCAGTTTATAACCGGTCAAGGCGTGCAGGCTGGCCATACCTCGGGAAAAATAATAGGCTGTTCCACCCGGCATGTAAGAGATGTGTTGCGGGGTAATTATTTTGTCGAGCGTGATGTGTCCTATACAGCAGATGTCGGTCATGCCATGTGTTTTTTGTGTGTAAAACGGCCGCAAAGATAGCGCTTTTCAATGAAAAACAATCGGTTGTATCATCGTGTTATTACAGAAATTTCAGGTAAATAATGCTGCTTTTTATAAAACTTTTTGCTGAATATATTTAGATATATATTAAACATGCAATATATTTGTAAACAAGCCTGATATGTAAAGAAAAAATGAAATGCACCGAGTTTGCTCTCGGGAAGATCGGATAGCACTGATAGGTGAAATTTTATGCGTAAAGCCTTTGTTTTTATTGTCGGTATACTTCTTATTTGCGAAGGGCTTTCGGCTCGGGATAAGTCAGAAAAAATGCGTCGGGTATCATTTGGCGCTGCGGCCGGGTGGGCTTATCTTTTGGGGCTTGATGATTATGCACAGGAACTCATACATTCCCATCGTACGCTTTTTTATACACTGAATGCCGCATATCGGGCTTTGCCGGGAGACAGTAGCTTGTACGACAGTGCTTTCGGATACCCTATGCTCGAAGGCGGTTTTCTGTTGGCCGATTATAGTCATATACATTTGCATATGGAGAATAGGTATACGCCTTATATCTCGGGGCTTGGTTATATGGCGGCTGCTTATGGTGCATTCAGGCGGGATATTGTGAGATCGGAACGGTTTTCATTATCATATTCGTTGGAAAACGGCATCGGATTATCGACACGTCCGTATAATCGTGTCGATAATATCGATAACGAGTTGATCGGTTCTCCGGTTTCCGTTTATTTCGGTCTAGGTTTGCAGGGGAAATGTAGGGTGGCACGGCATTGGGAACTCTATGCAAGCGTCGATTTGAAACATTTCTCAAACGGTGCATTGGATCGCCCCAATAAGGGTGCCAATACAGTTGGCTTGTCGGCCGGTCTACGTTACTACCCTGTTCCTGAAAAGTTGTTATTCCCTGTTCGGAACAGGCAGGGAAAAACTTTCGACAAATATTTTTATTGCGATATTTCTGTTGGGTGGGCGGCCAAATCCCTGATAGACGAGTGGTTTTTGTATTATTACATGATTTCTCCACAAGATCCGCGTTACCGGACATCGGTTTTCCCCGTTTATTCGGCTCTTACGGCTACGGTTGCACCTATGTTCCGGTATCGGTTGAAATACGCTTCGGGAATAGGTGTCGACTATATGTATATGCCTTATGTCGATCGTTTGAAAGAGGTGGATAAGGAAAAGGGCATGAAAGGATTGGTGTATAGCCCGCATTCGGTCGGAATTTCTTTACGGCATGAAGTGTTTTATAAACGTTTTTCTCTCTATTTCAGTTTCGGGTATTATCTGTTTCGGAAGATAGGTGTCGAATCGTCGGATTTCAATAAGGAACAGTACAAGTATATCCCGGTCGAAAAAGAAAAGCCTTATTATGAGACGTTGGGTTTGCGTTACACCATACCGGGGTTGGAATGCGTGTATATCGGTTATCAGGTAAAAGCACATTTACTCAAAGCCGATTGTATGGCTTTGAGTGTAGGAATAAGGCTGGAAAAATTGAAAAAACGGGGTGGTTGTACGATTTGATTTTTGCTATGAACAATTTAGACGATTATCCGTTTCTTTTGATGCTGAATTGGTCGTTTTGTCGTCGTTGATGCTCGTTTTATCGTAATGCAATTTGTTGTCGGAGTATGCGGTAGAAAAGTAATAGATAAAACTGTTTTTTAATAAAAAAAGAGTTATCTTTGTCGTCGCAATTATTTTGCAGGAATTAAAAATAAGGAAAAAGTATTTTTATAAGAAAATGGAAAAAATGAATGTAAAACCGGCAGACGGTAAATTGGGCGTCTTGTGTGTCGGCCTGGGAGCCGTTACAACGACGTTTATGACTGGTGTGTTAATGGTTCGTAAAGGGCTGGCTAAACCGGTCGGTTCGATGACTCAGTATGACAAGATACGGGTAGGTCGCGGTGCCGACAAAAAGTACCTGCATTATAATGAAATCGTACCTATGGCGCAGTTGAGCGATATCGTATTCGGCGGTTGGGACGTATATCCTGCTAATGCTTACGAGTCAGCCATCAATGCCGAGGTTCTGAAAGAAAAAGACATCAATCCTGTAAAAGACGAGTTGCAGAAAATCGTCCCGATGAAGGCTGCTTTCGATCACGAATATGCCAAACGTCTCGACGGTGATAATATAAAAAATTGCGCTACCCGTTGGGAAATGGTTGAGCAATTGCGTGAAGACATTCGTAAGTTCAAGGCCGAAAACAATTGTTCTCGTATCGTTGTGCTGTGGGCCGCATCGACCGAGATTTATGTGCCATACAATGAGACGGTACACAATACTCTTGCCAATCTCGAAAAAGCCATGAAAGAGGACGATCGGAAACACGTCGCACCTTCGATGTGTTACGCTTACGCGGCTTTGGCCGAAGGCGCTCCTTTTATTATGGGTGCTCCCAATACGACAGTCGATATTCCCGCTATGTGGGAAATGGCCGAAAAGACAAAAATGCCTATCGCCGGTAAAGACTTCAAGACAGGGCAGACTCTTGTGAAATCGGGATTTGCACCTATTATCGGTACCCGTTGCCTTGGCCTTTCGGGTTGGTTCTCGACCAATATACTCGGTAATCGCGACGGATTGGTGCTCGATGAGCCGGCAAACTTCCATACCAAAGAAGTGAGCAAGCTCTCGACGCTCGAGTCGATTCTTGTTCCCGAAAAACAACCCGACCTTTATACCGACTACTATCATAAGGTGCGTATCAATTATTATCCCCCGCGCAACGACAATAAAGAGGGCTGGGATAATATCGATATTTTCGGCTGGATGGGTTATCCCATGCAGATAAAGATCGATTTCCTCTGCCGTGATTCTATTCTTGCAGCTCCCCTTTGTCTCGATTTGGTTTTGTTGAGCGACCTTGCAGCTCGCGCCGGACGTTATGGTATACAACGTTTCTTGAGTTTCTTCCTCAAAAGCCCGATGCATGACTATACGCAAGGCGAAGTGCCAGTAAACCACCTCTTCCAACAGTATGTCATGTTGAAAAACGCCCTCCGCGAAATGGGTGGATACGAGGCTGACGAAGAGATCGATTAATCCCTTCGGTTATATTATAGTTGAAAAGAGGTTGTGTCCGCAAGGCACGACCTCTTTTGTTTGGATAGTATCCCGTCTGGGTTTGGGGGATTATGATATTTCGGTGTCGGAGTTATGTCTTATGGGAAGTTTGTAAGAGAAGGTTGTTTGATGAATTTATAGAGGTGGAATGTTTTCTGAAAATCTAAAAAAATATAAGAAAAGGAGTCGGGCAAGTCAAAACCTTGTATCTTCGCATTTGTTCTTTTTTTCGTATGGAAATATCATTTCGACCTATCATTCTTGAATCGCGATCAGAAATCGTTCGCTATACGTTGTCCGGCCTTTATCGTAATTGCGATTTTGCCTTTGCCAACATGTACAGTTGGCAGTTCCTTTATGGAAGCGAGTATGCTGTTGTCGAGGATACGTTGTTTGTCCGGTTTTATATCGATAATCATCGTCCCGCTTATATGATTCCGCAAGGGGCTTTACCATTGCTGGATAGTATAGAGATGTTGCAGGCCGATGCCCGGAATTTGGGGCATACCTTATGTCTGCTCGGTATCTCGGAAGAAGGTCGCACGGCCTTGAACGAGGCTTTTCCTGAGCGGTTTCGTTTTGTTGTAGAGCGTGATTATGCCGATTACATCTATTTGAGGGAAGATTTGGCAACACTCTCGGGAAAACGATACCAATCGAAAAGAAATCATATCAACCAGTTTGTCAAAAAATACCCCGACTATCGTTATTTACCCCTTACGCCTGAACTTGTTCCCGAATGTTTGCGCTTTGGAAAATTGTGGCTCGATGGTAGTCAGCCCGAGTATGCCGAAGGTCTGTCGAACGAACGTCAAGCTATAACCCGGGCGTTGGAGCATTTCGATGAGTTGGGTTTGCAAGGCGGTACATTGTGGGTTGGCGATAAGATGGTGGCATTTACCTACGGATCGCCTATTACGCGCGATACCTTTGGCGTCCATGTCGAGAAAGCCGATGCCTCTGTTGATGGTGCATATACGATGATCAACCGTGAGTTTGCCCGTTCTATACCCGGGTCGTATGTATATGTCAATCGGGAAGAAGATCTCGGCATACCCGGGTTGCGGCAGGCGAAACTTTCGTATCAACCGTTTCGTTTGCAGGAGAAGATGGCGGCGTTTTATTCGCATAGTGAGACAAAAGACAAGGAAGAGGTTTTATCCGGGAGTACGGCTGTTTCCGATCCGTTGATATTGCGTCGGGCGACCTCCGCAGATAAGTCGGCTGTTATGGATTTGTGGCAGACCTGTTTCCATGACGATCCCCGTTTTCTCGAACTTTTCTTTTCCCGCAAGTTTTCTCCCGACAGGTGTTGTGTCGTAGTCCGCGGGGAGAGACTTTGTGCTGCATTGCAACATCTGCCATATACATTGTCGTTATGGGGCGGAGAAGAGCCGATGTCTTATTGGGCCGGATTGTCGACTTATCCCGAAGAACGTGGCCGCGGATTCATGGGTGCGTTGATGACTCATGCTTTTACCTTGTTGTGTCGCAGGGGATTCTTGTTGGTTTCTCTGATTCCGGCCGAGAAGTCTCTGTATGATTATTACAGGCGTTTCGGATTTGAAACGGCATTTTATTGTCGGAAATATCTTTATGAGATAAATGGGGCGTTGCCTGCGTCAGATGCGGTGCTCGACAATACGTTCGATAGTGAGTGGTTGAGCGGGGAGTGGTGTCGGCTCACGATGGCGTATTCTTGTCGTGTGTTGCATGATACCGATGATTTCGATGTGGTTCGTACCGATGTACGGTTGGCGGGAGGCGATGTTTGGGCCACTTCGGTCGCTGGAACGGCGACGGCAGTGGCCGTTGTGGTCCCCCGGGGAGATTCGTTGATTATTCTCGATATCTGTGCCGACGGAGAAATGGCAATGGCCGGAATCATTTCGGCTCTTTGTCGCCGGTATTCGCCGAGGCGGTTGACGCTTTCGTTGCCCGACGGCAGCGAAGTAGGAGAGGTTCTTCCTTCTCTTTTATCGGGGATTGCTTTGAAATCGTCCGAAAGGGAGGCATCGGGAATGACTCGTATTGTCGATGCGGAAACACTGCTCGGCCGGTATGCCGATGCTTATCCGAACAGGACACATACGATACGTCTGAGAGATGATCTCTTGCCTTCCAACTCGGGGATATATACGATAAAAGAGGGGCGCTCGGGAAAGCAACCCCTCTCGTTATCGGGAACAGATACTGTGTGTGATTATGATTTCGATGTTCGGGCGTTGACCCGATGGTTATTTCTCGAAAAAATCGATACGGCTCCTTATATGTCGCTGATGCTCAGCGAATGATTATTATTATTTCTTTTGTCGAGATACCGGCATTTCGATACGCCCCGGTACAATAGGCCGTCGCAAAGCTCTGATGATAAGCCATACGCCGGCAATGACGAAAGGTATGCTGAGCCATTGACCCATATTGAGGAGCATATCGGCTTCGAAGGCTTCTTGGTCATTCTTGACGAATTCGATGAAGAAGCGGCTGAGAAATACACCGACGAAGAAGACCCCGAGTATCAGTCCGGGGCGATCGCCTGCACGACGTTTCCAGTACATATATATGAGCAGCCCGAAAACAGCGAGGTAACACAATGCTTCATAGATTTGCGTCGGGTGCGACGGCTCGGTGAAGATGGGCTGTGCTCCGTAAGTATGCCACACACTCACATTTTCGATAAATCGGAATCCCCAGGGCAAAGAGGTTGCATGTCCGTAGATTTCGTGGTTCATGAGATTGCCCATGCGGATAAGGGCACCGACAAGGGCCGTAGGGATAGCCAACCGGTCGACGGCCCATAACATATCGCGGTGGGTAACCCTTCGGGAGAAAATGTAGAGGGCGATGAGGATACCTATTGTTCCCCCGTGGCTGGCAAGTCCGCCTTCCCATATTTTAAGAATGTCCAACGGGTGAGCCGAGTAATATTCCCAACCGTAGAATAGGCAATGACCCAGACGGGCCCCGATGATTGTTGCGATAATTGTGTATATGAATGCTTTGTCGCACCAGCCGGCGGGGGCATTGTCATGTTTGTAAATGCGTTCTTCTATGGCGTAACCCACAAGAAATCCTACGGCAAAGAAGAGTCCGTACCAGCGAACCTCACGCCCGAAAATAGAGAATATCGCCGGGTCAGCCGTCCAAGTAATGGCGTCAATCAACATGAGAGGAAATTAAACAAGATGCTTGATAAGGTCTTCGCGTTCGCCGTAGAGCATGTCGATGACTGGAATCTCGATCATTGTATAACAACCCGGTTGCTGGCGGAATGATGCCCGAGCTACTCCTACAAGGATTTGCGCCGTAAGAGCGGGGTTGTTGATTTTCATGTTGAACTCCAAAATCTGGTTTTGCGTTTTCCCCGATACGCCTTTACGTATCATGTGTACACCGTGTCCCATATCGAGGAGATCGTTGACGCATTCCACCTGCATGACGTGTGTTTCATCGTTTGCGAAATAAGGATCGCTTTTGATGGCTTTGGCTACGTCGTCGAACTTATATCCGTCTTTCAACTCGATATATACCATACGGCGGTGAATTCCTGTTCCTAATGGAATAGTCATGGAGAGTGCGGCATTTACACCTTCTACGGCTTTTACGGCAACCGTATGGCCCATACTCATGCCCGGACCGAAATTGGTATAGGTTATGCCTTTTGGGGCAGCGGCTTGCATGAGGGCCCGCACGATCGAATCGCTACCCGGATCCCAGCCGGCGGCTGTGATCGCTACGGTATCGTGTTTTTTACAGATGTTGTCGAGACGATTGCGGAGACCGGCTATCTGTGTGTGTATGTCGAAACTGTCGACCGTATGAATACCTCGTGCGAGTATTTTTTCGGCAAATTCTTCGACTTTACGGGTTGGCGTACACAATATGGCTACGTTGATATTTTTTAATTCGTCAATGTCGGAAACGACAGAATAATTTTTCAATTCATCGGGGACATTAGTCGCATCTCGGCGAACGATGCCGGCAATTTCGAAGTCGGGTGCGGCAGATAACGCGTCGAGTACATACTTTCCAATGTTGCCATAACCAATGATGGCTGCTCTCATTTTTTTCATTTTGTTATGTATTTTATCATTAATGAGTTGAAAATGTCTATTTTTATGCCACAAAGGTAGCTTTTTTATTTGAATAATAGTGGTTTTGATGTTAAAAATTTATTGCGTATCTTTGCTCGTGGAAAATCTTCGCATTTATGATACATCAGCAACTTATCGTCGTACCGGCTCGTTGTCGGGGATATCATTTGATAACCAGTATGATATTAAAGAAGTTGGGCGAATTGCCCGATGCAGGCTTGCTCAATCTTTTTATCCAGCATACTTCGGCGGCTCTTACCATCAATGAAAATGCCGACCCTTCGGTACGTACCGATTTCGAGTCGGCCGTGAATCGCATTGTGCCCGAAGGTGCATCTTATTATACCCATACCCTGGAAGGAAACGACGATATGCCCGCCCATGTCAAGAGCTCGTTGTTCGGCCCCTCGCTCACTATACCTGTTCGGGACGGTCGGCTGGCTCTCGGTACGTGGCAGGGTATTTATCTGTGTGAGTTCCGTGATTATGGGGGAGACCGCCGTATTTTGGCGACATTGTATTATTGAGGAGGAAGAAGCGAACCGTATTTGTCGAGTAGGACAAGTCTTTTTTCTACGAAATCCCGTATCAGGCGAGCCGTTTCTTCCGGCCCTAAAATAGATGAGTTTACCGACAGGTCGTACGAAGAAGATACTCCCCATTCCTTGTCGGAATAAAAGTTGTAATAGCCGGCTCTTCTTTTGTCGATTTTCATTGCTTTTTCCATAGCCTCTTTTTCCGATAGGAATTCATTTTTCTGAATTCGGGCGATCCGGTCGTTCATGGCGGCATGTATGAATACCGAAATGCAACGCGGGTTTTCCCGTAAGATGTAGTCGGCGCAACGACCTACGATGACGCAAGAGTGTTTGCGGGCGATATTCTGTATCACATCAGCTTGTAACTTGAAGATGTTTTCATTGCAGAGCGCCCCCTCATAATTGAATGAAGAAAAACCTAACATGGCGTGGTAGAGACCCGTCGGTGTCGTTTCATCTGCTTTTTCGAAATAATGCGGGTCGATCCCGCTCTCTTTGGCTGCTTCCTGTATCAACTCCTTATCGTAATAGTTGATATTCATGAGCCGGGAAAGTTGTCTCCCGATTTCCCGGCCGCCACTCCCGAATTGTCGGCCGATGGTTATGATAAAATTCTCGTTCATAATAACAGGCTTTTTCTGCATACAAATATACAATCTTTACCTGTAAGCCGGTTACGGTACGGGCTTAAAAAAGTTTTACGATTCGGACTTCTTTCTGCGTATAAAAACAGACCTTTTTTATCAATTCGTTATCGCTCGGGAGAAAAGCCATAAAAACTGTTATATGCTAATTGTTTTGTCGGAAAATATGTACATTTGTACAGCCCTTGCCGCAAGTTGCGGCAGGCCGATGCAAATGATGAGTAAAACCATGTGCCAACGTCTGTTTCTCTATCTGTTGCTGTTGCCTTGTTGCATATGGCAGGCAGCGGCTCAACTCAATACCGAACGCATTACCTATATCGGTCGCAATGCGCTTTATTTCGAGGATTATGTGTTGGCAATACAGTATTTCAATCGGGTCATACAAGTAAAACCCTATTTGGCCGACCCCTATTTTTATCGTTCGGTTGCCAAGTTGAGTCTTGAAGATTTCAGAGGGGCCGAGGAAGATGCGACCGAGGCGATCGAGCGGAATCCGTTTATTGTAGATGCCTATCAGGTGAGGGGAATAGCCCGGCAGAATACCGGTAATTATCAGGGTGCAATAGATGATTATGCGGCGGGCTTGCGTTATGCCCCCGAGAACAAGCAGATGTTGCTCAATAAGGCTATTGCCGAGGTTCAGTCTGAACAATATACCCAAGCTGACAGCTCTTTTTCCCGGCTTGTAGCCATGCATCCCTCTTATTACAATGCCTATGTGGGTCGTGGACAGTATCGAATAATGCGAGGAGATACGTTGGCGGCACTTGCCGATCTCGACAAGGCCATAGAAGTCGATAAGTACCGGGCACAGGCCTATGCGCAGCGTGGCATACTGACGGCTATTTATAAGCATGATTACGATGCGGCTTTGGACGATATCGATAAGGCTTTGCGCTTGGAACCGAATACACCTTCGTATTATATCAATCGGGCACTGATACGTTATTATCGCGAAGACCTGCGCGGGGCTATGGACGATTACGATAAGGTGCTCCGCCTCGAACCTACCAATCTTATTGCCCGTTATAATCGGGGGCTGCTCTCCTTGACAGTCGGAGCGAAAAACGATGCCCTTGCTGATTTCAATTATTATTTGCAGCGGGAACCCGATAACCTTATTGCCCGTTATAATCGGGCTATTTTGTTGAGCGATTTGGGCGAATACCGCTCGGCGGTGGGTGATTTCGATGCCGTACTCGAAGCGTATCCCGATTTTTATCAAGGATTTTACGCCCGTTCCGAGGCAAAACGTTTGTCGGGCGATATGGCCGGCGGCAAAAAAGATTATGAACGGGCTATGACGCTTTATGAAGAATCGAAAAAACGCCGTTCCGATGTTGTACGGAACGATGACGGAACAGAAGACGATACAGAAAAGGTGCGGAAAGAGTCGGATCGAAATATCAATAAATTCGACCGTCTTTTGGTTGCCGACAATACGGCGGGAGTAGAACAGCAATACACCAGTGAAATACGCGGGCGCATACAAGACCGTGTGCAGAAAGTCGAGATATTCCCGTTGTTTACGCTTACTTACTATGAGAAGAGCGATGCCGTGCGACGGGGTGTTTTTTATGTGCCCGAGTTGGCTGAGCTCAATCATACCCGGTTGTTCGGCAAGCGTCTTTTGCTTTCCAATACGACTCAACCGCTCGATTCGTTGCAGGCTTTGTCGCATTTCAATTCGGTATCCGATTATTCGCGACTTATCGGTATCAATCCATCCAACCCTGTTCCTTATTTCGGTCGGGCGATCGATTTCATGTTGTTGCAGGATTTCGATAATGCGCTTGTCGACCTCGACCATGTTGTGGCATTAAGTCCCGATTTTATGTTTGCCTATTTCCTTCGGGCGTATGTCCGTTATAAACAGATCGATTATCGCCTTTCTACGACGGATACTGAGAGCCGGGCATCATATTCTATTTCATCGACGCCTGGCGTAATGACGCAACCGAGCAAACTTTCCGATCTCGGTTTGGTGAGGGAACCTTCAAATGTCGAGTATGAGATGGTCTTACACGATTATGATATGGCGATTGCTTTGGCTCCCGATTTTGCCTATAACTACTATAATCGGGCCAATGTACGATGCAGTAGGCAGGATTTCAAAGCGGCGGTTGCCGATTATACGGCGGCTATCGAGCGCAATCCCGATTTTGCCGAAGCCTATTATAATCGAGGTCTCGTCTATATCTATCTCGGGCAGAACGATGAAGGAATTGCCGATTTGAGCAAAGCCGGAGAATTGGGCGTCGTGTCGGCCTATAATGTCATTAAACGCCTCAGCGATTGAGCTCTGACCGCAGGAAGGAAAAATCTTTTGCTAATCGGATATATCCCCTTATGGGCACGATGTCATTCAGAAAGGCTTTGCCTTGAAGAATCTCCCGCCAACTGCTTGTCCATGCTGAGCGCAGCGAAGCATCTCCCTCCAAGTGAGCATATTATATGAGATCTCTCACCTACGTTCGAGATGACATTGCTGTCATTCTGAACGGAGCGTAAGTAGAGAGAAGAATCTCTCACAAACAGAGAGTACGATCACCATTATCGCAAATAAGAAGAGGATTCCTCGTCGGCTGATAGCCTCACTCGGAATGACAAGAGGCTACCGCCCTTGAAATACACATCATTTGAACAGTGAAAAATCCCTTGCCTAGACGTATGTCATTCTGAGGGGTGTAACCCCGAAGAATCTCAAACGAGACGTATATTTTTTAGGAGATTCTTCGTATATGCTCAGAATAACACGGTTGTTATTTTGACGACAGTAAGGAGAAAGAATCTCTTGCCAAGTATAAGTATACACCCCTTACGGTGCAATGTCATTCTGAAAGACCTTTACCTTGAAAAATCTTTTGTCAAGCGAGAATAATGACGGGGCATATATTTGAAATACATCGCTTTCTGAAAAGTAAAAACATCATGTTGCATGACAATGAGGTGGCGAAACAAACTTTGTTAATATCTCTATTCGACAGAGTGGACGTATTGGAGAAAAATTGTATGGGCCGGAATCGTAAATAAAAAATGCCGACATCTGCCGACACTTAATGAAAAGATAAAAAAGAGATTGCGCCGTATGATGCGATGAAACTCCGAATGACAGGTTTTGAGTGCTTCTCCTCCTTTGTAATCCACCGTGCTAAGCATACCATAAAGGCGTGGCCCGCCATTGGAGAAAAAAGCTTGTCTCGGTATTTCATAAGATTTGAAGAGTTTCCCAATCCAATACGACGCAATCTTATGTCTTTACCGTAATTGACTATGACAAATATATAGTAATAAATCGGAAAAAACAAATTTCCGAGAGAAAAAATAAGCGTCCTCCATAGAGGACGCTTATTTTCATATCAAATTGCTCTTATTTAAGCGTTCTTGGCTTGAAGTACAATAGCGCGGAATGCTTCGGGATTGTTCATGGCCAAATCGGCGAGAACTTTGCGGTTGATTTCGATACCGGCTTTGTGAAGAGCACCCATCAACTTCGAATACGAAAGGCCTTCGAGACGGGCTGCTGCATTGATACGCTGAATCCAAAGAGCGCGGAAATTACGTTTTTTGGCTTTGCGATCACGGTAAGCATAGGTGAGACCTTTTTCCCATGTATTCTTGGCTACGGTCCATACGTTTTTACGGGCACCGTAGTATCCACGGGTAAGTTTCAGAATTTTTTTTCTTTTTGCTCTTGAAGCAACGTGATTGACTGATCTTGGCATAGTTTTACTTGTTTTGAATGTTAGCGTCTTCTCTTATTGAGAAGCTCTTCGGGCTAATGCATTCGGTTAATACTGCTTTGTTAGAAAATCGCTTTTAAGACTGAATGAAATTTTCGATATCGGAGGTTATCTCAAAGACAACAACTCTTTTACATTCTTTACGTCGGCGTGATCGACGAGACCGAAATGCGTCAAATTTCTTTTTTGTTTTTTCGTCTTCTTTGTCAAAATATGACTTTTGAAAGCGTGTTTTCTTTTGATTTTTCCTGATCCGGTAAGGGTAAACCTTTTTTTGGCACCGGAATTAGTTTTCATCTTCGGCATTTTGCTAATTTTTAATTTTGATTTTATGATAACTGAGTTTCCTCATTTTCTATTTTTTCTTCGGGGTCAGCATGATAATCATGCGTTTACCTTCAAGAACCGGCATTTGTTCCACTTTACCGTAATCTTCGAGATCGTTGGCAAAACGCAACAACAATACCTCACCCTGCTCTTTGAAAAGGATCGACCGGCCTTTGAAAAAGACGTATGCTTTTACTTTTGCCCCTTCTTCGAGGAATCCTTTTGCATGTTTGAGCTTGAAGTTATAATCGTGGTCGTCGGTCTGAGGTCCGAAACGTATCTCCTTGACAACAACCTTTGTCGATTTAGCTTTTTGCTCTTTAAGGCGTTTTTTCTGTTGGTAGAGAAACTTCTGGTAATCGATGATGCGGCAAACGGGAGGTACGGCATTGGGAGAAATTTCTACCAAGTCGAGACCTTGTTCTTCGGCAATACGCAGAGCTTCATGTGTGGAATATACTCCTTGTTCTACATTTTCTCCGACAAGGCGGACTTCACGAGCCCGTATTCTTTCGTTTATAGAATACTGGTTTACACCGTCTTTTTTGGGGGGAATGTTGCGCCTGTTGTTATTCCCAGCTTCGTTGTTTTTCTCCATTCAATTACCATTGGTTTATCATATTCTCGACCTCTTTGGTGAGAATTTCGGCAAAGGTAGTAATTTTCATCGAACCTTTATCACCTTCGCCCTGTTTTCTTACAGAAACTTCATTATTTTCGGCCTCTTTTTCACCGACAATAAGCATATAAGGTATTTTTTTCAACTCATTGTCGCGTATTTTACGACCGATTTTCTCATTGCGTCCGTCGACAACGGCACGGATATCTTTCTGTTTGAGTTCGCGTACCACTTTCTCAGCATACTCATTGAATTTCTCGCTGATAGGCATGACCACAACTTGTTCGGGTGTAAGCCAAAGCGGGAATTTCCCGGCGGTATGCTCGATAAGTACAGCTACGAAACGTTCCATCGAACCGAAAGGTGCCCGGTGAATCATCACGGGACGATGTTTCTGATTATCATTTCCGGTATATTCGAGTTCGAAACGTTCGGGCAGATTGTAATCGACCTGAATAGTTCCCAATTGCCAACGGCGACCGATGGCATCTCTTACCATAAAGTCGAGTTTCGGACCGTAAAAAGCAGCTTCGCCATATTCTATCTTGGCTTTGAGACCTTTCTCTTCACAAGCCTCGATGATAGCCTGCTCGGCTTTTTCCCAGTTTTCTTCGCTTCCGATGTACTTTTCCCGATTCACTTTGTCGCGCAATGAAATCTGAGCTTCGAAGTTTTGGAAATTCATAGAGCGGAAAACAATAGAAATAATGTCCATGACACGCAAGAACTCGTCTTTCACTTGGTCGGGACGGCAGAAGATATGTGCGTCATCTTGTGTGAAGCTGCGTACCCGGGTGAGGCCGTGCAACTCTCCGCTCTGTTCATATCGGCATACGGTACCAAACTCGGCCAAACGCAAAGGCAGGTCTTTATATGAGCGGGGCATGTTCTTGTAGATCATGCAGTGATGCGGGCAGTTCATCGGTTTGAGGAAGTATTCTTCTCCCTCTTCGGGTGTATGTATGGGTTGGAAAGAGTCTTTACCGTACTTGGCGTAGTGTCCCGAGGTAATATAGAGGAGCTTGTTTCCGATAGGAGGAGTGATGACCTCTTGATAATCATAGCGGGCCTGTATGCGACGGAGGAATGATTGCAGACGTAGACGCAGTTCGGTTCCTTTGGGCAACCACATGGGTAATCCTTTACCCACGGTGTCGGAGAACATGAAAAGTTCCATCTCCTTTCCTATCTTGCGATGATCGCGCTTCTTGGCCTCTTCGAGCATGGTAAGATACTCATCGAGCATTTTTTTCTTGGGAAAGGTGATGCCGTAGAGGCGGGTCAGTTGATGACGTTTCTCGTCGCCACGCCAATAAGCGCCGGCGATAGAGAGAATTTTTACGGCCTTGATAGGTGCCGTGTTGGGCAAGTGCGGGCCGCGGCATAAGTCGGTAAATGCTCCCTGTGTATAGGTCGATATGGTGCCGTCTTCGAGTTCGCTGATAAGCTCTACTTTGTACTCTTCACCCCGGTCTCCGAACATTTTAAGCGCGTCGGATTTGGTGATGTTTTTGCGCACGATCTCTTCCTTACGGGCGGCCAGCTCCATCATTTTGGCTTCGATAGCAGCAAAATCGCCTTCTTTGATGGCCGTTTCGCCGGGATCTACGTCATAATAGAATCCGTTTTCGATAGCGGGACCGATACCGAATTTTATACCGGGATAGAGTTCCTGCAAAGCCTCAGCCATAAGGTGTGCCGAACTGTGCCAGAAAGCATGTTTACCCTCGGGATCGTCCCATTTGTATAATTGTATGGTGGCGTCTTCTTCGATAGGGCGGGAAAGATCCCACTCCTGACCGTTGACATTTGCGGCTAAAACCTCTTGTGCCAACCGCTGGCTGATACTCTCGGCGATTTGCAGCGGAGTTGTTCCTGCGGCAAATTCTTTGACCGACTGATCGGGAAAAGTAACTTTTATCATATCTTACATCTTTCTTCACCGATGCTCTTTACGAGGGAGCCCGGCGATGGTCGTTATTGATTTCTTTTCGGTCGAAAACTGCCCGTTCTTACGTTGTAAAAAATAGGGCAAACTTTTCAAGGGTACAAAAGTAGCTATATTTTGTAATTCCGACAAACCTATATTCTGTTATTTTTTACTGTTTCCTTTTTTAAAGACAAGGAGATAAAGAATTCGATGGTGGTTATAGGCATGAATGTCGGTATTATCGGTCTCAATCCGAATAATTGTCATTTCTGTCTGATGTAAAGAATCTAACTTTTTCCTTGTTTTTCCGTCATTCAAAGTACCGGCAAGTCTTATTGTTCCTGTTTCTATTGCGAGATTCTTCGGGGTTATATCGCCTCAGAATGACAGCGTTCCGTAACTTCTTTCCCGCCGCAAAGAAGTTCCCCAGAAAGGTCGCCCGCTGGTTATCGGTTTTTTTCTGCCTTCCACTTCGCTCGCTGCCGGGGGCTGCGGAACTCGCTCCGCTCAAACAGTCCTCGCCCTATTTCCGTCTTCTCCCTCGCTCCCGGCAGCCCGATAAAGGCGGGCATTTTTCCTCTCCGACATTACCGGCCATTAAGGGTGAAGGCGGCAACCCATTTGTCATTCCGAATGAATATGAGGAATCCCATGCTATTTGTTTGGGATTCTTCATTTCACTGTGTTCCATTCAGAATGACATTTGACTGTCATTCCGAGCGAGGCTATCAGCCGATGAGGAATCCTCTTCTTATTTGCGATAATGGCGATCGTACTCTCTGTTTGTGAGAGATTCTTCTCTCTACTTACGCTCCGTTCAGAATGACAGCAATGTCATCTCGAACGTAGGTGAGAGATCTCATATAATATGCTCACTTGGAGGGAGATGCTTCGCTGCGCTCAGCATGGACAAGCAGTTGGCGGGAGATTCTTCAAGGCAAAGCCTTTCTGAATGACATCGTGCCCATAAGGGGATATATCCGATTAGTAAAAGATTTTTCTTTCCTGCGGTCGTCAGAATGAAATCATGTCATTCCGAGCGTATGCGAGGAATCTCCATATTATTAATGGAAGAGGTTTTCTCGCTTTTCCTTATAGAAGAAGTTGGAATTTTCGCAACATTTTGTACGATGCGGAAAGATGGTTGCTCCGACACGGTATAAAACAAAAGGCTATTCATATCGAATAGCCTTTTGTTTGTGTATCAAGGTTTCCCTACCGAATAATTTTGATAACGGTAGGAGTCGCCGTGTCCGGATTCTGAACTTTCACGAAGAAAATCCCGGTAGGTAAATTATCGATCTGCACCGCTTCTTTGTCGGCTATCATTTCCCTGATTATCTGCCCGGCAGTATTGTATATCGTAATACGATTGCCTGTGCAGTTACCTGTGTGCAGTATTCCGTCGCTGTACCAGACGGGGAATTTTTCGGTTGTCGTTTGCGGTATGGCGCTGGTAAATTGGTCGTCCATCACTTCGCCCATGAGACTGTTGAGGTAGACTTCGAGAGCCGTATAGCCGTCGGCATTTACGTAATTATTGTCGGCGACATTCGGGTTGAGACCGTGGGCCTTTTCCCATTCGTCAGGCATTCCGTCTCCGTCGCTATCTGCCGGAACTACATAATCGGTCGAGTAGGAGAAGAACCCTTCGGCGTCGTTTTCCGAGTCGATGATACCGTTGCCTTTACTTCCGCTGTTATTGGTTGTCGTACCCGATCTTACCTCTTCCACGATACGGCGTTCCACGGCGTCGCGGTTTATTGTTCCCGCTTGGGCAAGAACTGTTTCATAAGCCTCTTGTGCTGTTTCATAATCGCCGGCAGCATAAGCGTAAGTATCGAAGTCGTACTCGCCGTAACGCATGGGAAGAGTCCATTTGTAGTAATTGAGTTTCGGAATGATGAGGGTATCGACACGGAGTTGAGCTTTTGTATAAGAATTTTCATCGGGAGAAACTCCATTCCAGTTATTGGCGGTAACAGATGAGTTGCCGTGCATGATATTTCCAGAGATGTACCATTGCGACGGTCCCCAAGATGTAGCTCCGTCGCGTTTGTAAGAAGGTGCGACAAAAGTCTGGCTCGTGGTGTTTTTACCCGGGCGGTAGTAGTTATTGACGAAGTTGCATTCATGAGCTGCGTTCAGTCCATTGTATTCGGTGATATTGGCCGTGTTTTCGCCACCATAACAGCCCAACCGGCTTCCCCAGTTATAGTTGACGTTGTTGAAGTATTCGATATATACGACATAGTCTTCCCCGCGAGCACCGTTGAAACGGCAGCTTCTGCTGTTGTTATGAGCCAGCAGGTTGTGATGGTAGGTAGCTGGTGAACCTCCCCATTGGCAACCATATCCGCGAGCTCCTTTGGAATGTCCGGCATTGTAAAGACCTTCGTGTATGATACAATATTGTACGGTATGGAAGTGCGAATCGAATACATTCATGTTTTCCTCTACCGACCAGCCGAATGTGCAATGGTCGAAGATGAAGTTGGTACAGTTTTCTGCCCCGCAGGCGTTCTCGGCAATGATATTACCGTTGACGTCTTTTTGTCCGATACGGAATCGGATATTGCGTACAATGAAATTTTCAGAGCTTCCAAAGTTCACTTTGTTGTGAGTAATGACGATACCGTCGCCGGGTGCGGTTTGTCCGGCCAATGTCCAGTTCTTCCGGTTGACTTTCATTTCCGATTTCAGGACGATTTCTCCCGATACAGCGAAAACAATCGTCAGAGGGTCGTTTTTGTATTGTTGGAATGCCCAGCGCAACGATCCTTCGCCGTCGTCATTGAGATTGGTAACGGTTACGACTTTACCACCTCGGCCTCCCGATGCATATTTGCCGAAACCTTCCGCTGTGGGGAAAGCAGTCAGTTGGGCTTTGCATTCGACGGCTTGACTTGTAATACCGCGTTTCGATACAGATTTTACACTCCATGTGGAGGTCTCGTCATCGATGTTATAGGTATTACTTGTTGTGAAAGTTACGAATTTCCCGTCTCGTAAAATCATATATCCCGCGGCTTCACCCGATGCCTCCCAAGAGATGGTGTGGCCCGAAAGCGAAGGGTTGGCCGGCTTGTTTATTGCTGAGAAAAGAGCTTCGGGGTCGAATATCTCTTCCGAATTTTGCTCCGAAAAGAGAAATTTTGTGTTGAAATAGGCCTCACGTTCCGTCTCGGTGGCTTGATGGCTCCAAGATGCTCTTCCCGATGTATTGACGGGATTCCCGTCGGGGTCGATATTTTTGTACTCATAATATGATGCCGAATTTTCGGCGCCGTTCCAAGCTGCCCAACCGACACTTTTGATATGATTGCCGAGTGTACAGTTCATAAAAACGGTTCCGCACTGTTCTTTCCACGGGCGTCCCAAGTAGTACGAGCCATCGGCAACTCCCGCATCGGCAGTGATATTGCAATTGTTGAAAAAGAGACCGGCGTAGAATGTCTCATTCGAGAGCGAGGGATAAAGGACTTTTGTCATTTTCAAAGAAGCATCGGCTGCCGCGGTGATGTATCCGCCGCCGGGTACGCAGTTGATCGTACATGACTCGAACCATTCGAGCCCGCTGTCGTAGATAAAATCGGTTGCGCCTTCGATGAGGCAGTTGTAGAAATACCCCCGACTGCCAGAGTTCGATTTGTACGTATCCTGATAACCACTCAATGTACAATTATTGAAGATGTGGGCATCTCCGGCTGTGTAAAGAGCTTCGGCTTGACCTACGTTACCCGACGTATTGCGTATGGTAAGGTTCTCGGCGTAGAATTTCTTGACAAAAACATTCAAAGCTGCACAATCCAGATAGTTATTGTCGGGATTCTTCTCTCCGCGGTCGATCGAAGAGGTGAGTATCGTCCCGTCTCGGCTTTCTCCGATAAGGCTGATGTATTTGTTTTTATCGACCGATGTCCCGGCGTAGATATTTTCATCATATACACCGTTGCGTATGAATATGATTCCGCGCGTACCCTCCGCTACGGCATCGATGGCTTCCTGCACCGAGGTGAAATCGCCGCTGCCGTCTTGTGCTACGGTACTGAATGTGCAGGCCGTATCGCCATCTTGGTCGTTATTGCTTTCGTCATCGTCGGGGTCATCGTAAGTAATATCCCCCACATCGGAAACCGGATTTTCCCGGGCATATTCGGCCTGTGCGGCCGAAATCGGTTCTCCGAATATCTGTATCTTGTGTATTTTTACGGGCTGTTGCTGTCCGTAAGGGTCGATAGCCGTATTGAAGGCGGGATTTCCATCGGCATCGGTTTGGAATGTCGTCGTTCCGGGGTCTCCGTCCCAGATGCGCCAACGTAAAGAAACGTCGTGAGCGTCGATGATATTCTCCATGAAATAACCTTGATCGCTGTACACGGTGTATCCGTTTTTTTGTTTGTTGCTACCCATCCATACAAGGGGTTTCCATTCGCCGTCTCCGATTTTGTAATCGCATTTTACCCCGCGTCCCCATGATGATGACGACCATGACCATTGCACGCGCTCTACGTAGGGTATATGGTCGATTTCGAGCCAACCGTGCATACTGACTTTGTTCCCGGCCGAGTCGGTCGTTGCCCCGTCGCGGCATAAGTGCGCATAACCGGCTATGCCGTGTGTCGGTTTTCCTGCGGTATAAGTAATGCTGTCTTCGAGATAGACGGTGTGTCCCGGCTGGGTCCAGTCGTTTTTCTGTGTGGCGTTCTGTCCGTCGTAGAACTGGCGGGCAAATGCGGCCGTGGCAGCTGCAAAACCGTTGTAAGAGTTTTTGTTGGCAAAGGTGCTGTTATGAAAAAGCAGCGGGTAGGTATGTTCGCTTGTTTGTCCGTTCTCGTATACAGGTACTTCGAGAATACCGTTATAGTATCCGCCCGTACTATATGACGGACAATCTGTTCCCGTTTTACCTTTCCATGTATCGGGCATATCGGAGTCGGAAAAATCAATGTCGATAACCTTGTTGTAGGTCGATGCATTACTCCATTGTTCGACCACGCAGGGTGGATCGTATTGTTGAGCCTGTGCGTTGAATCGACAAAGCCCCAAGAGTGCTGTCGCACCTAAGAAGATGAGTCGTTTTTTCATGGTAAATTATTTTGTGAGTTTTTATATCAGTGTTCAAAGATAGTATATTATATGTATAAGGAAGTGTCTTTTTTGTGCAAAAACGTAAAAAAATTGGGCGAACTACCACATGTAGCCCGCCCAAATGAAGTCGGAATATATTTTTTAGTAAGCGAAGAGGGGATAAGCCTTCATTGTTTCGTTCACTTTTTCGCGCACGTCCTTAATGACCGAGTCGTTTTCGGGAGCTTTCAGTACCGTATCGATCATTTCTACGATTTCGAGCATGAGGTCTTCTTTGGCACCACGAGTTGTGATGGCAGGAGTGCCGAGGCGTATTCCCGAAGTTTGGAACGGTGAACGGCTGTCGAAGGGAACCATATTCTTGTTGGCGGTGATATCGGCGGCAACGAGAGCTTTCTCTGCAACCTTACCCGTCAATTCGGGGAATTTGGTACGTAGGTCGATGAGCATGCAGTGGTTGTCGGTACCGTTGGAAATGATTTTATATCCTTTGTCGATAAATGCTTGCGCCATGACGGCCGCATTTTTCTTCACTTGTGCCTGATATTCTTTGTATTCGGGTTGAAGAGCCTCTCCGAAAGCAACAGCTTTGGCAGCGATTACATGTTCGAGCGGTCCTCCTTGTACACCGGGGAATACGGCAGAGTCGAGGAGTGCCGACATTTTCTTGATTTCTCCTTTGGGTGTGGTTTTTCCCCACGGATTATCGAAATCTTTACCCAGCAAAATAATACCGCCGCGCGGTCCGCGAAGTGTCTTGTGGGTGGTGGAGGTAACGATGTGGGCGTATTTCAACGGATTGTCGAGCAACCCGGCTGCAATGAGACCAGCGGGGTGAGCCATGTCTATCATGAGGATTGCGCCTATTTGGTCGGCGATGCGTCGCATACGGGCGTAGTCCCATTCGCGGGAATAAGCCGATGCTCCGCCTATAATCAGTTTCGGGCGTTCACGCAGAGCGACCTCTTCCATCATATCGTAATCGACATATCCGGTATCTTCTTTTACGCCGTATTCGAGAGGTTGGAACATCAGTCCCGAGAAATTTACGGGAGAACCGTGCGACAAGTGTCCGCCGTGCGACAAGTTCAACCCCAAGAATTTATCACCGGGATTCAAAACTGCCATAAATACGGCCATGTTGGCTTGTGCACCCGAGTGGGGTTGTACGTTGGCCCATTCAGCTCCGAAAATTTCTTTCAACCGGTCTATGGCGAGTTGCTCCGACTGGTCTACCACTTCGCAACCTCCATAGTAACGTTTCCCGGGATAACCCTCGGCATATTTGTTGGTCAAGCAAGAACCCATGGCCTGCATGACTTGGTCGCTGACAAAATTTTCCGAAGCGATAAGTTCGATCCCCTTCATCTGGCGTTGGCGTTCGCGTTCGATGATGTCGAAAATGGCGTTGTCTCTCTTCATTGTTTTGTGATTATAAATTTTAAATTCGGTGAATTTTTGAGAAGTGGCAAAGATAATCTTTTTTTATGGGTTATAACGTATGGCTGGGGAAAAATCGTTCTCATTTTTTCTTGACCGACCAGCCGAAATTTCCGATGGCTTCGCCTGTCTTGTAATAGTGTCCGTGAGAATATACCAGAAGTCCGGCTTTTTCCATATCGAATGCTCCCGTTTCAGGGTCGATGTATGCGGTATCGGCGAGAACGCCTTCTACATCGGCTATGAACATATCGTGGCTACCCAGATGCAGGACTTCTCGCACTTTGCATTCGATGCTCAGGGGCGATTCTTTGATATAGGGGGCGGCGACTTTTCGGGAAGCGACAGGGGTGAGTCCGCATTCGGCAAATTTGTCATAGTCTTTGCCCGAGCGTACGCCGCACCAATCGGTAGTACGGGCCAACCCTTCGGTGGTGAGATTGATGACGAAAGCCATATTTCGTTCGACGATAGCGTGGGAGTAGCGTTCGGGACGAATGGAGACATAACACATGGGCGGATTACTGCATATCGTTCCTACCCAGCTGGCCGTGAGTACATTGTATTCTTTCTCGGTGGCGCCGCAGCTGATAAGTGCCGCCGGCAACGGGTAAATCATCGTACCCGGTTTCCACTCGACCTTTTCGCCCGAAGGAGCGATGATTTCTTTTTTCATGTGCAAATTATTTGAGCTTGATTTCTTCTTTCGAGATGGATTGTTCGCAATAGCGACATTTTACGACGACGTTGTCCTTGTCGATTACATCGAATACTGTCGCCATCGGTTCGTTGTTGGTGATGCATTTGGGATTGGCACACCGTATGATGTCATGCAAAGTATCGGGCAGACTTACCGTCTGTTTGTCGGTTACGGTGTAGTTTTTGATGATATTTATTTTTGCTTTGGGTGCCAGAATCGCGATTTTGTTTATATCTTCTTGTTTGAAGTATGTGTCGGCGATTTTTATGATTCCCTTTTTCCCTATTTTTTTACTACACAGGTTATTGCCGATCGTAATGTTCTTATCGAGGTGGTCGAGGTGGAGTAGCGACACGACTTTGAACAATTGTTCCGAAGGTATATGGTCGATGACCGTGCCGTTTTCGAGGGCGGCGACTTTCAGTTCTTTATCCGAGAGTTCCATAGTAGATGCGTTTTTGAGGTTTAGTCTTCGATTTTTATTCCAAGAACTTTGCATATAATGGCTTGGCGGGCGTAAAGGCCGTTCTTGGCTTGTTCGAAATAGTATGCTTTGGGATTGTCGTCGACGTCGTAAGCAATTTCGTTGACGCGCGGTAGCGGGTGTAGAATACGCAGGTTGGGTTTGCTGTTTTCGAGCATTTGGTTGCGCAGGGTATACACGTTTTTCACTTTTTCATATTCCATCAGGTCGGTAAATCTCTCGCGTTGTACGCGGGTCATGTACAGAATATCAGCTTGATTGATGATGTCTTCGGTAAAGTCGAGATGTTCTACATAGGGAATCCCCAGTTTATCGCAATAGATTTTGTATTCTTCGGGCATTTTCAGCTCTTCGGGTGCTACAAAATGGAATGTCGGGTGGAAATGCGACATGGCCATGAGCAGCGAGTGTACCGTGCGACCGTATTTCAAGTCGCCGACCATGGTGATATTGAGATTTTCGAGAGTGCCTTGTGTTTTGTAGATGGAGTAGAGGTCGAGCATCGTCTGCGAGGGGTGTTGGTTCGAGCCGTCCCCGGCGTTGATGATAGGCTTGGGAGATACCTCAGAGGCATATCGGGCGGCACCGTCGAGATAGTGCCGCATGATGATGAGGTCGACATAGTTACTTACCATAATGATGGTGTCTTTCAGTGTCTCTCCTTTGGTGGAACTGGTCGTCGATGCGTCGGAAAAACCGATAACGCGGCCTCCCAAACGGTTTACGGCGGTTTCGAAACTCAGTCTTGTACGGGTCGACGGTTCAAAGAACAGGGTAGCGATCACTTTGCCATCCAAGACATGTCGATTGGGGTTTTTCTCAAAGAGTTTGGCTGTTTCCAGCACTTCCAAAATTTCTTCTTTGGAATAATCGGTAATAGATACTAAACTCTCGTTTCTTCTCATAGCGTTTATTGTTAGAAAGGGTAGGACACAAAAAAGACCGATACGGTCGCTGGGAGCGTCTCGGTCGGTCGACGTTTGGGGGTGGAAAAAATAGAATCCTTTGCAACGAGCTGTCGCTCCTTACTGCTGTTACGACCCTATGTTTCATTGCCCCATTCATACTCATTACAAAAGTACAAAAAAAATGTTTCGACAAGCGTTTCCTTCCGAAAAATATTTCTTTTTCGCACACTCTTTTTATGTCGATATTTCTGTTTTACGTTCTGCACCACAAACAAAGAAAGAATCTCTGATCTTCTAATATATGTAATTGATTGCTAAAATCGGGATATTTATATAACTTTGCTTCGTAAAAATACTGTTTTGTATGATAGGAAGCAAGAAAGTCGTTGTTGTGATGCCGGCCTACAATGCCGAAAAGACATTGAAGCAGACCTACGACGAGATACCTTTTGATATAGTCGATGAAGTCATTCTCACCGATGATTGCAGCAAAGACAATACCGTGGAGGAGGCCGGTCGCCTCGGAATCAAGGAAGTTCTCGTACATGAACGGAACAAAGGGTACGGCGGCAATCAGAAGACCTGCTACAACCGGGCGTTGGAATTGGGTGCCGACATTGTCATCATGTTGCACCCCGATTATCAATATACTCCCAAACTTATCGCATCTATGGCCTATGTTATAGCCAACGATGTCTATCCGGTCGTGCTGGCCTCCCGCATTTTAGGGAAAGGGGCACGCAAAGGCGGTATGCCGTGGATAAAGTATGTGGCCAACCGGATTTTGACTTTTATACAGAATGTATTGCTCAATCAGAAACTTTCGGAATATCATACCGGTTACCGGGCTTTCTCGGCCGAAGTTTTGCGGGCTATCGATTACAATGTCGATTCGGACGATTTCGTTTTCGATAACGAAATGCTGGCACAGATTTTCTGGGCGGGATATGAAATAGGCGAAGTAACGTGCCCCACAAAGTATTTCGACGAGGCATCTTCTATAAACATGGTGCGCAGCAGTATTTATGGCTTGGGGGTACTTAGGGTCTCGCTGGTGTACCGTCTGTGTAAATGGCATGTATGTAAATCGAAACTTTTTCCTAAAAAATAAATGGAGTGCATGATGAAAAAATATCTCCCTTTTTTGTTGATGGCCGTTGTGTTTTTTGCGGTGTATCAGTATTGTTTCGACTCAAAGCTCGACCTGAACGGCGATAATGCCTCATACATACAACTGGCCCGGACGCTTTCCGACGGGCATGGATATTCCAATGTGTCGCCATCGGGCTTTACTCCCGCGAGCCATTTCCCGCCCGGCTATCCGGTGTTCTTGGCTTTTTTCGTATCACTGGGTCTCGATAACCTGATTTTCTTTAAGGTCTTGAACGGGATATTGTTGTTTGCCTCTTTGATTGCTTTGTTCGGGTTGTCCCGCCGTTTGTCGGGCCATACGACGGTTGCGCTTACGGCCATGTTGTTGGCTTGCTTTTCTCCGCATCTGATGCATTTCGCTTCGATGGCCATGTCCGAAATGCTTTATTTGGCTTGTACCGTTGCGGCATTTGTTGCACTCTATTTTTATGCTGTCCGCAAACCGTCGGCATTTTATTGCTCTCCGTGGTTTTATGCGGCGTTGTTGGCAGCTGGAGCGGCTTATTACGTCCGCACGGTAGGAGCATCGATACTGTTTGCCGTCGTTTTGTTTTTCTTGTTCAGGAAAGAGTGGAAAGCCTCTATCGCCGCAGTCGGGGGTATTGTGCTGATGCTCCTGCCCTGGTCGTTGCGCAATGCTGCTTGCGGTATAGAGTCCCGTTATTTCGGAACCATCATGACGGTCAATCCATGGCGTCCCGAGATGGGTACGGTGTCGAGCGTCGGCGAGATGTTCTCGAAGATGATTACCAATTTCGACGAGACGGTTTTGAAGGGATTCCGTGAAATTCTTTTCCCGTTCCTTTCTATCGATTATCAACACCCGTCGGGATTTACCGGTATTGTGGCCGGATTGCTTGTGCTGGCGGTGGTTGTTTACGGTTGCTGGACGTTGGGCGGCAAGAATCTCCGCTTCCCGTTCCTCGGTTTCCTTTTGGCGAATATAGGGCTTTTTGCTTTGTGGCATGGCGGTAACGGCAGTCGTTATGTGGTTCCCGTCGCACCGTTCCTGTTTCTATTTTTCTATTTCGGTCTTTATGACCTTATCGTATGGGTGGGCCGCCGATTTTTCAAGAAATCGTTCGATGTCGTTTTGTCGGGGCGGTGGGTATATCTTTTGCTGTTGTTGGCAATTCCCATGATGACGCCGGTCTCGGCGCAATCGGCATCGGCGCGTAGGCCGTTCCCTCCTGCATATCGTAATTATTTCGAATTGGCCAAAGCTATGGAAAAGCAACTCCCGGCCGGTGCGGTGGTTGCTTGCCGTAAGCCCGAACTGTTTTCTTATTTCGCCCCTTCGCATTTCCCCATGCGCTATCTGTTCTCACAGAATGCCAATGCGGTAGTTGCCGATTTGGTGAAAAATAAGGTCGATTATGTGATACTCGAACAGTTGGGATATAGTTCCACACCGTTGTACCTTTACCCGGCCATACAGAAAAATCCCGAACTTTTCCCGATTGTCTCGCGGTTGCCGGCGCCCGATACCTACCTATTGAAATTCGATCGTAAGGCAGCTGCCGCTAAATTTTCTCTGCAAGAGGTAAAATAACTCTCTTTTCGGAGTGTCGGCATATAATCTTCCCCTTTGAAAAATAGGGGGAAAGATATTTTGTATTATCTTTGACGCGGATATGCGAACGTAGGGCGGCATTGTTGTGCATACGGTGTCGCGGAATAAAATTTTAGGATAGAATGTCTGTGTCGTTTCATCAGAAAAAGAAAAACAAATCTGTCTCGGAGAAAAAGTCCGGGAAAAAAGATATAACACGGTGGATCGTTATTGCACTGTGGGCACTCTTTGTTGCAGTGTCGGTCGGTGTATACTGTCTGTTCAATGCCATTTCCAAAGGACGCATAGGTTATATGCCTCCCATCGAGGAGTTGCAGAATCCGAAAGACAAGTTGGCTTCCGAAATTTATTCGGCCGACATGGTTCCCATCGGGCGGTATTATCTCGAACAGGGAAACCGTATATCCATCGACTACGATCAGATATCGCAGCCGATGATCGATGCCTTGCTGGCAACCGAAGACGTGCGCTTTTACGAACATTCGGGAGTTGATTTCAAGGCTTTGTTGCGTGCCGTCGTGAAGCGTGGTGTCCTGCGACAGAAGAGTGCGGGGGGCGGTAGTACCATAACGCAGCAGTTGGCCAAGTTGTTATATTCTCCGACGGCGGGGAATGTGAAAGAGCGGCTTTTCCAGAAACCGATCGAATGGGTTATCGCCGTGCAGTTGGAATATTTTTATACCAAAGAGGAAATTGTGAATATGTATCTCAACAAGTTCGATTTCCTTTTTGAAGCGGTCGGTTTGCAGTCGGCGGCCACCATCTATTTCGGCAAGACGCCGAAAGAGCTTACCGTAGAGGAAGCGGCCGTATTGGTGGGTATGTGTAAAAACCCACGATTGTATAATCCCATTCTTTATCCCGACCGTTCTCTCGAACGTCGTAACGTCGTTCTTGATCAGATGTATAAAGCCGGCTATCTCTCGTTGGCCGAGAGGGATTCGTTACAGGCACTTCCTATTGAGACCCATTTCACACGTATCAGTCATGAGGCCGGTATCGCTCCATATTTCCGCGAGCATATTCGCCAGATGATGACCGCTCGCGAACCCGACCGCAAAAATTATCGCGGTTGGCAGCGGCAGCAGTTTGTTGATGACTCGATTGCATGGGCAACCAATCCTCTTTACGGCTGGTGCCGGAAAAATCGTAAAGCCGACGGTTCGCCTTATAATCTGTATACCGACGGTTTGAAAATTTATACGACCATCGATACCCGCATGCAGGCTTATGCCGAAGCGGCTGTCGCCGAGCATTTGGGCGGGCATTTGCAACCCCGTTTCGAGGAAGAGAAACGCAATAGCCCTTACGGGCCTTTTACCGAAGATCTTACCCCCGATGAGGTCGAAGCAATCATGAATCGGGCCAAAGAGCAGAGCGAGCGATACAGGGTGTTGAAAGCCAATGATGCCACCGACGAAGAAATCGATTTATCTTTTTCCACTCCCGTTCCGATGCGTCTTTTCTCGTGGAAAGGTCCTCTCGATACGACGATGACCCCGATGGACTCTATTCGGTATTGCAAGACGCTGCTGCGCACGGGTATGATGTCGGTCGATACGCGAAGCGGTCATGTGAAAGCGTATGTCGGCGGCATCGATTATCGTAATTTCAAATTCGATATGGTATCCGACAGCCGTCGTCAGGTAGGTTCCACCATCAAGCCTTATCTCTATACGCTGGCGATGGAAGAAGGATACTCGCCGTGCGACCTTGCTCCCAATGTGCAACCCAATATTTTCGACCGCGCAACAGGAGAAGTTTGGTCTCCCCGCAATTCTACCAATGAAAGAACTGGTGAGTATGTTACGTTGCGATGGGGCTTGTCCAAGTCGGTCAACTGGATTTCGGCCTATCTTATGAGCCGTCTTTCTCCGCAGTCTCTGGTGCGGTTGATGCACTCGTTCGGAATCCGGGGATATATCGATCCTGTCATGGCGTTGTGTCTTGGATCGGCCGATGTCTCGGTCGAGGAGATGGTAACGGCTTATACGGCTTTCTCCAATCACGGGTTGCGCATCGATCCTATCTATGTCTCGCGTATCGAAGATAACTTCGGAAATGTGATAACCGATTTTGCCCCGCAGGTATCCGAAGTTTTCAGCGAGTCGACCTATCTCAAAATGTTGCCTATGATGTGCGATGTCATCGATCACGGTACTGGCATACGGTTGCGTTATCGGTATGGGATCAAAGCGCAGATGGGAGGGAAAACCGGTACGACCAACAACAATTCCGATGGCTGGTTCATGGGCTTTACCCCGTCTTTGGCCACCGGTGTGTGGGTAGGAGGGGAGGAACGCTCGATTCATTTTGATAAAATGGCCGACGGGCAGGGAGCCAATACGGCGTTGCCTATCTATGCGTTGTATATACGGAAGGTTTATGCCGACTCGACTCTTATGTACACTCCAGCCGATACATTTGCTGTTGACTCGACGATATTCATACCTTGCGAGGGGCTTATCGATCCCAATGTGCCGAAAGAGAATTTGCCGGAACCCGAGGTCAATCTCGAAGAAGAAGCTATTGAAGGGATTTTTGATTAAAAGTAAAAAGAAAATGTACCTTGCTTTTTTTGAAAACCGGGGTACATGTAAAATAAACAGATATGGGATTTTTTGATTTTTTTCAAAAAGAGAAAAAAGAGACTCTCAATAAGGGGTTGGCCAAGACCAAAGAGGGTATGTTCTCGAAACTTGCGCGTGCCGTAGCGGGAAAGTCGACTGTCGATGATGATATATTGGATAATCTCGAAGAGATTCTGATAACCTCCGACGTCGGAGTAGAAACGACGTTACGTATCATCGAACGTATCGAACAGCGGGTGGCTCGGGATAAATACCTCTCGACATCGGAGTTGAAAAATATTTTACGTGAAGAGATCGTATCTCTGTTGGCCGAGAACAATACGGGCGATGAAAGCGACTTTATCATACCGAAAGGTGCTTCCCGACCTTATGTCATTATGGTTGTGGGGGTAAATGGTGTGGGAAAGACCACGACAATCGGTAAGTTGGCCTATCAGTTCAAGAAAAACGGGTTAAATGTCTACTTGGGTGCCGCCGATACGTTCCGTGCGGCGGCCGTCGAACAGATTTCGATATGGGGCGAACGGGTAGGCGTGCCTGTCGTGAAACAGAAAATGGGAGCCGATCCGGCATCGGTGGCTTTTGATACGTTGAGTTCGGCGAAAGCCAATGATGCCGATGTCGTGATTATCGATACGGCCGGTCGCTTGCACAATAAAGTAGGCCTTATGAATGAGTTGACCAAGATAAAGAAGGTAATGGATAAGGTTGTTCCCGGCGCACCGCAAGAGGTATTGCTTGTTCTCGACGGTTCGACGGGGCAAAACGCATTCGAGCAGGCACGCCAGTTTACGGCAGCTACCGAAGTAACGGCTTTGGCGATTACCAAACTCGACGGTACGGCCAAAGGAGGTGTCGTGATAGGAATCTCCGATCAGTTCAAGACACCTGTGAAATATATCGGTTTGGGTGAAGGAATAGAAGATTTGCAGCCTTTCCGCCGCCGTGAATTTGTCGATTCGTTGTTTGGAGACAATTGATGAGCGTATGATCAAGAACCGTATCGACGTTATTACCCTCGGTTGTTCCAAAAATTTGGTCGACTCGGAGTTTCTCATGCGTCAATTCCGCGAAGCCGGTTATGATGTGCATCACGATGCCCCCGAAGTGAAAGGCGAAATCGTGGTTGTCAATACATGCGGATTTATCGGCGATGCCAAAGAAGAGTCGGTAAATATGATTCTTTCGTGTGTACAGGCGAAAGCCCGTCGCAAGATCCGGAAGCTCTATGTGATGGGGTGTCTTTCCCAACGTTATATGACCGAGTTGATGGGAGAGATACCCGAGGTCGATAAGTTCTACGGAAAATTCGATTATACCTCTTTGTTGGCCGATTTGGGCGAGGCCTACCATAAGGATTTGCGTTTGCAGCGGGAGCTGACTACCCCGCCACATTATGCCTATGTGAAGATAGCGGAAGGGTGCGATCGCATGTGTGCGTATTGTGCCATACCCATTATTACGGGTCGTTATGTGTCGCGTCCTATGGAAGACATTCTGGCCGAGATGGAAATACTCGTTTCCCGGGGGGTAAAAGAGTTTCAAATCATCGCACAAGACCTTACTTATTACGGGAAGGATCTGTATGGCAAGTTCTGTATTGCCGAGTTAGTAGAGCGTATGGCTACTCTTCCCGGTGTGGAGTGGATTCGTTTGCATTATGCCTATCCCGACCGTTTTCCGGTCGATTTGCTTCCTGTCATGGCCCGGCACGATAATATTTGCAAGTACCTCGACATTGCTTTGCAACATATCTGTGATGACGTGTTGGCGCGAATGCATCGTCATGTAACCCGCAAGGAGACCGAAGAACTTTTGACTCGTATCCGCCGGGAGGTACCCGGTATCCATTTGCGTACGACGCTTATGGTCGGTTTTCCCGGAGAGACCGAAGCCGATTTCGAAGAACTGTTGCAGTTTGTGCGCGATGCCCGCTTCGAGCGTATGGGTGCGTTTGCCTATTCCGAAGAAGAGGGTACTTATTCGGCCGGCCATTATGCCGATGATGTGCCCGATGAGGTAAAACAACGGCGGCTCGATGCCTTGATGTCGGAGCAGGAGGAAATATCGTTGGAGGTAAATCGTGCGAAAGTCGGTCATAATGTTCGTGTGATTATAGACCGGGAGGAAGCCGATTATTATGTGGGTCGTACCGAGTATGACTCGCCCGAAGTCGATCCCGAGGTACTCATAGAGAAAACGAAGCCTCTTGTAATCGGTGAATTTTATGATGCAACGATAACCTCGGCGCAACCGTTTGAGCTCTTTGCCGTTGTATAATAATAGGGGGGAATGAGGCATAATCGAAAAGAAGAGTCTTTTGGAGTCGATTGATGTCTTGGAAGAGAGATTTCTACAAGGTTTCCGATCGGAGGTGTATTATTTCAAGTGAAACAAGAAATGCCTCTTGTAATAGTAGATCTTTTTCTATAGATTTTCTCCGATTGAGAGAAAAGAGAAAAAACACAAATTGATTTTAGAATAATTGTGTATTTTCGTTTTGATAGGAAGCTTTTATAAGTTTGAAAATGAAAGGTATATTTGTTTGTATAATGGTTGTTGTCGCTTCGGCTTTTACATCTTGTATCAACGACAAAAAGAGTTGCCAGTGTACGGGTGTTGCCGAGGAGGTAACGGCTGTTACCGTCGAGTCGTCCGAAGATTGCGCTTCGGCCTCTTATACAACTGTGGTCGACGGAGTTACGGTTTCTATCGATTGCGAGTAGTACTTTCTCTCTTTGGAGGTTGGCGTACCGGTAGAATCACGCTTGTGCGCCCATTTTTATTTGTCGGGAGATGAGCGGGAAAATTTTGTATATGGCGAAATGTTTGCTGGGAGTTTTGTTTATCCTCTCGGCTGTATTGAAGTTCATATCGATCGATGCGTTCGAACGTTATCTTTTCAGTTTCACGCTTTTCTCTTTCAATTTTTGCTCCTTTGCCGCCCGGCTGGTTATCGCCGCGGAGAGCCTGATCGGTTTCGCCTTTATACTCAATTATCGCCATAAGTTGCTGTGCCGCATTACGGCGGTTGTGTTGGCTGTATTCTCTTGTTTTCTCCTTTACCTTGTTTTTGTCGGTAATGAAGAAAATTGCCATTGTTTCGGAGAAGTCATCGATATGCGACCCGAAGAATCGTTGTCCAAGAATGTGGGTCTGGCGATACTTCTGGCGGTTGTTTGGCGTTATTCCGGGAAAAAGGAAATTTTGTCCCGTTGGTTGGCGCATATCGTTTTCGTAGCGGTATTTATTGCTCCGTTCATTTTTTCTGTTCCCGATTGTTTTGTACGTTCTGGCCGGAGGAGCAAAGATTTGGTACAATCGGTATATCGTCCCGTTGCCGATTCCCTGCACTTATCGACGGGTAAGCACATGGTGTGCTTATACAGTGTGCATTGCTCGTTTTGCAAAGCGACTGCACAGAAGGTTGCTGCGATAGCACGGCGGCATCATCTGTCTGGCAATGAGGTCCGATGCCTTTTTATACAGACCGAGGAGAATATGCAACCCTCCGTTTCGGCTTTTTTCGCCGGAAACGGAGGGCAGGTTTTCCCGTATGATATTATAGACCCATTTGTATTTCTCGATATGACGGGCGGGGTTATGCCTATCGTGTTGTTGACGTCAGATACGGATCTTGTGGCCGAATATAATTATCGTACGCTCGATGAACGGGCTATTGCCGATTTTTTCAATCACTGATTCCGTTTGATTCGTGTAGGGCTTCGAGCAGTTTTTTTATGGCGCGGTCGGTATCGCATTCTTCTTCCAGCAGTGAGACGAATTTACTGCCGATGATTGCTCCTGAGGCATGGGCACAAGCCGTTTCGAAAGTTTGTCGGTTGGAAATCCCGAATCCGATCATTCGCGGTCTCTTCAATCGCATGGATTCTATGTGGCGGAAGTAAGCTTGCCTCTGCTCGTCGAAGTTTTTTTGTGCGCCGGTGATGGCTGCCGACGATACCATGTAGATAAATCCATCGGTATGATCGTCGATAAGGCGTATGCGTTCTTCGCTCGTTTCGGGAGTGATGAGCATTATCATTTTCAAGTCATGGCGTTCGGCAATTTCTTTGTAGTTCTCGATGTATTCTTTAAACGGCAAATCCGGAATAATGATACCGTCGATACCGCATTCCCGACATGAATGGCAGAAATTCTCGAATCCGTATTGCATGATGGGGTTGAGGTAACCCATGAGTACGAGTGGAATTTTCACGTCGTTGCGTATCCCCGAAAGTTGGGAGAAAAGGACCTTCAACGTCATACCGTTGTGCAGGGCTTGCGTTGCCGCGTGTTGTATGACGGGGCCGTCGGCCATCGGGTCGCTGAACGGTATGCCTATCTCTATCATGTCGATACCATTCTGTTCAAGGTTTTTTATGATTTCCCGGGTCCCGTCGAGAGTCGGATATCCGGCACAGAAGTATATCGATAATATACCTCTTTTCTTGGTTGCGAATAGTTGGTTGATTCGGTTCATAAGATGGTTATTTTTGTAGGGTTATGTCATATATGGAGCGGAACTCCCGAATGAACGCTTTCAATTTTTCTGCGTCTTTCAGGGCAGGAGCCGTTTCAAAGCGGCTGTTAAGGTCGATTCCCGCCCAGCGAGGATGAGAAAACGGGCGTAAGGATCCGATATTTTCTGTACCTATGCCGCCGCTGAGCAGGAAAGGTGTCTTTCCGTTATACCGGTCGAGCAATTTCCAGTCGAAAACCGCTCCCGACCCGCCATATCCCGGCGTAGGCGTATCGAAGAGGAAATAGTCGCAAACATATTCGTAGTTGCGGCATGCCTCTAAACAGAAACGGTCGCGTATCGGAAACGCTTTGATAACTTTCACTCCGCTCGACCGCAATGCTTTGCAAAGGTGTGGCGGTTCATTTCCATGTAACTGCACGCCGTAAAGACCGTATTCGGTGATACGGCTGCGAATATTTTCGAGCGTTTCATCGACAAATACGCCGATACGTCGTATTTTATCGGGCAAGTATCCCGGCTTTTTTGCGACAAAACGGGGAGATTGCGGGTAAAATATAAATCCCATCATGTCGACGGTGCATTCTTCTACGGCGCGGATATTTTCGGGCTCGCGCATACCGCATACCTTTATAATCATATCAGTTTCCTTATAAACTGTTGTAAAGTATCACCCGGATTTTCGGTTTTCATAAATGTTTCGCCGATGAGGAATCCGTCGAATCCGACATCATGTAAGGCTTTTATCTTTTCGGGGTCGGAGATACCGCTTTCCGATACTTTGACCATTTCCCGGGGCAATTTTCCGATCAATCGGAAAGAGTTTTCCACGTCGGTGTGGAAGCTGCCCAGATTGCGGTTGTTGATACCTATCATATCGATATTTTCGTTTATGTAATCGAGTTCTTCCTCCCGGTGGATTTCCAGCAAGACTTCCAGTTCCAGTTCGTGGGCTTTGGCTGCCAGTGCACGGCATTTTTTCGGGGTAAGGGCTGCTGCGATAAGCAGTACGGCGTCGGCTCCGATGATGCGTGTCTGGTAGAGCTGGTACTCATCGATGATGAAATCTTTCCGTAAAATAGGTCTTTTGGTAAGCGGACGGGCTGTGGCAATATCGTGTAACGAACCTCCGAAAAACGGAGTATCGGTAAGGATAGACAAGGCCGATGCGCCGTTCCTTTCATAATCGGGCGGGATAATGTCGCTCCGTCCCTCTTTTTTTATCCACCCTTTTGACGGGGATTTCCGTTTGAATTCCGCAATGATTCCGTACGGAACAGAAACCAATGCTTTGCGCATACTCCGGCGAGGGCGTTGTGCCAGACAGTTGTCGCAAAGAATATCCTCTTTTACTATCTGTCGCAGATTTTCGATTTCCTTTTGTTTGCAGGCGATGATTTCTTCGAGAATATCTTTCATGTGGTCAGCTGTTTAGTTCGATGAATTTTTTTAGTGTTCTCAGTGCTTTTCCGCTTTCGAGCGATTCCCTGGCTATGGCGGTGCATTCGTCGATGAGTTTGGTCGGTTCCAAAACTTGTATGGCAAATGCGGCATTGTATAGGACGCAGTCTTTTTGCGATCCGGTCGCCCGGTTGTAGAGAATATCGTCGAAGATACGGGCGGCTTCTTGTGGGGTATTTCCGCCGAACAGCTCTTGGGGTTGCAGCGACGGAATGCCCATTTCTTCGGGACGGTATATGCGTTCGTAATGTTTCATGATGACTTTGAATTCGTTGGTGAGCGATATTTCGTCGTATCCGTCGAGACTGGTTACAACGGCAAATTCCATATCCAATGCCTGAAAGACTTGTGCATAAAGACGCATCAGACTCAAATTGGCTACACCTAATAATTGATTAGGAGGCAATACCGGATTGACAAGAGGCCCGAGCAGGTTGAATATTGTGCTGACTTGTAATGATTTTCGTGTGGGAGCAACGGTTTTCATGGCCGGATTGAAAAGCGGTGCGTGCAGATAGGCGATGTTGCATTGCTCTATCGAACGGCGCAGTTTGCTTTCGTCGTTGGTGAATTTTACCCCGTGCTGCTCGATGACATTGCTCGCACCGCTCACCGATGTTGCGCCGTAGTTTCCGTGTTTGGCTACTTTGTAACCTGCACCGGCAACTACGAAACAGGCGCAGGTAGATATGTTGAATGTATTTTTCCCGTCGCCGCCCGTACCGACTATATCTATCGGCGAGAATTCGCTCAGGTCTATGCGTATGCGGCTTTCGAGCAGGGCTTCCCTGAACCCGATGAGTTCTTCGACCGATACCGATCGCATTTTATACACGGTGAGGAGTGCGGCGATTTGTGCTTCGTTGTATAGCCCGTGTGTGATATTCAGGAGTATCTCTTTCGATTCTTTTCGGGAGAGTATTTCGTGATTGAAAAGTCGATTCAGAACTGTTTTCATATTCTTTATGCATTTAAAAAATTGGCGATAATACGTTTCCCTTGCGGGGTGAGTACCGATTCGGGGTGGAATTGTATGCCGTGTATATCGTATGTTTTATGGCGTAGTGCCATGATAAGACCTTCTCGGCTGGTTGCCGTGATTTCGAGGCACTCGGGCAATCCATTAGCATCTACAACCCATGAATGATAACGCCCTACGAGGATTTCATGTCCTAACCCGTTGAAGATAGAATCGTTGCCGATTATCTCGACGGGTGTTTGCACACCGTGAAATACCTCGCTCAGGTTTATGAGCTTTGCGCCGAAAGCTTCGCCTATCGCTTGATGACCCAGACATACTCCCAGTATGGGCTTTTCTCCGGAATATCGATGAATCACGGCCGGCATCAGTCCGGCTTCCCGGGGAATACCAGGCCCCGGTGAGAGAATGATTTTGTCATATTGTGCAATGGATTCGATGTCGAAAGCATCGTTACGCAGGACATCTACGTCGACGCCCAATTCGTTTACTATATGTCTCAGATTATAAGTGAACGAGTCGTAGTTATCTATAATGACGGTTTTCATGAGGGTAGATTTAGAGTTGTTCGGCTATTTCTATGGCTTTTTTCAATGCGCCGAGTTTATTGTTTACTTCTTGTAATTCGTTTTCTACGTTGCTTTGGGCAACGATCCCGCCGCCGGCCTGGAACCATAGTTCGTTATTGCGGCTTACGAAAGTACGAATGGTAATTGCCTGATTCAGATTTCCGTTGAACCCGATGAAACCTATGCATCCGCCATATGCGCCTCGCGAGTGCGGTTCGTATTCGTTGATAAGTTGCATGGCTTTGATTTTGGGTGCCCCCGAAAGTGTTCCGGCCGGGAATGTATCGATAAATGTCTTGATGGGGTCGGCATCCTCATGGAGTTGTCCGCTTACCCGACTGACAAGATGAATGACATGACTGTAATATTGTGTTTCTTTATAGAAATCAACTTTTACATTGTGGCAGTTCCGGCTCAGGTCATTGCGGGCAAGATCGACCAGCATGACGTGTTCGGCGTTTTCTTTCGGGTCGTTTCGTAAGGTTTCGGCAAGATGTTTGTCTTTTTCCCTCTCTCCGGTGCGTCGGGTAGTTCCGGCAATCGGGTCGATGTAGGCGTGGCGGTCTTCGATGCGGCAGTGAGTTTCGGGAGACGATCCGAAGATGCGAAAGCCTCCGAAGTCGAAATAAAAAAGATAAGGCGACGGATTGATGCTGCGCAGGGCGCGGTAAAGTTTGAAATCGTCGCCGGTATAAGATTGTACAAATCGACGGGAGAGGACTATCTGGAAGACGTCTCCTCGTAGGCAGTGTGCGATGCCGCGCCGTATATTTTCCCTATGCTGGTCGTCGGTAAGCGGACTTGTTGTCGGGCCGACCGCATGGAAATCGTATGTCGTATAATTGCGGTTTCCGATGGCTTTTTCAAGAAAATCCATTGAGCTTGTTTCGTTATCGCCAACCAGTTCGAGCAATACCATTTCGTGCTTGAAGTCATTGAATACGATAATGTATTTGTAGAGTATGTAAAGCAGGTCGGGAGCGTCGTTACGTTCATCGCGACTGTCGGCGACAGGAATGTTTTCGAAATAGCGTACGGCATTGAAGGAGGTATATCCGTACAGGCCACAGTAATCCTTGAACTCACCTTTTACATCGAAAGACCGGATAAATTCGTTGATGACGTCCTCGCATCGGTAAGAGTCGTTAATTGTGTGCTCGACCGTATAGTTGTCGGGGTATCGGAGTATTGCTTTCCCATGATTGATTCCGATACTGGCAATCGGGTGTAAACCGATGAACGAGCGGGAATTTTCACCTCCGTGGTAATCCGAACTTTCCATCAAGGCACTTTGGGAAAAGAAATCTCTTACTTTAAGATATGTACTCACCGGTGTATGCAGGTCGCCGAGTATGAGTTTGTGGTAGGTTTTATAACGATAGGTTTTCATTTTACTTAGGCATGTGTTTTAAGTAGGTTTCTATGTCTTTATCTCCGCGCCCCGATACGGTAAGGACAACAATATCTGTCGGCTTGAATGCTATTTTGGACAATGCACCTAAGGCATGTGCCGATTCGAGAGCCGGAATGATACCTTCTAAGCGGGTCAGTTCATAGGCGGCAGCCAACGCTTCGTCATCGTTGATAGCCAATACGGTGGCGCGTTTTTGTCGGGAGAGATTGGCATGGAGAGGTCCTATTCCCGGATAGTCGAGTCCGGCCGATATGGAGTAGGGTTCTTGTATCTGTCCGTCTTCGTCTTGCATGACGAGAGTGCGGGCTCCGTGTATGATTCCTTCACGGCCCAGTTGTATGGTTGCTGCCGACATGGGTGTGTCGATACCCAAGCCTCCTGCTTCGGCCAGTACGATTTTTACTCTTTCGTCATCGATGTAATGATATATCGTTCCGGCGGCGTTGCTTCCGCCTCCTACGCAAGCCATCAGGTAGTCGGGGTAATCGCGGCCTTCTTGTTCGAGCAGTTGTTTGCGTATTTCTTCGCTGATGACCGATTGCAGCCGGGCAACCATGTCGGGGTAGGGATGTGGTCCTACGGTCGAGCCTATGATATAATAGGTGTCGGCCGGGTGGCAACACCAGTCGCGTATCGCTTCATTGGTTGCGTCTTTCAGTGTCATGTTACCCGATGTTACGGGTTGTACTTTCGCTCCCAGCATTTTCATTTTTTCAACGTTGATGTGTTGTCTTTCCACATCGGTTTTTCCCATGTATACGATACATTCCATATTCATAAGGGCACATACCGTCGCTGTGGCGACGCCATGTTGCCCGGCACCGGTTTCGGCGATAATCCGGGTTTTTCCCATGCGGCGGGCCAGCAGTATCTGGCCTATCGTGTTGTTTATTTTATGTGCGCCGGTGTGGTTCAGGTCTTCACGTTTCAGATAGATTTTACAACCGTATTTTTCCGACAATCTGTTGGCCCGATAGAGAGGAGAGGGCCTTCCTACATAATTACGAAGCAATTCGTCATACTCGCGTTTGAACGATTCGCTTTCGATGACTTCGAGATAGCTCTTTTGCAGTTCTTCTACGCAACGGTGTAGAATTTCGGGAACGTAAGCACCTCCGAATTCTCCGTAATACCCCTCGCTATTTACATGAAATGTTTTCATTGTGTTTGTATTTTTAGTTTATGATTTTATCCGACAGATACCAAAAAAGGCCCGTCGTAATTACGACGGGCCTTTTATTCTTTTGGGATATCTTGTTATCTATACATATATACGGCACATCTCCTTACGACAATTGTTGCTGTAAGTAGTGCCACCACCAAAAGTTATTTTGTATAGAATAGAACATGTCGATATTGTTTCTGTTTCAACGGCCAAAATTAATATCGTTGAAAAACAAAAACAAGAGAAAACGGGATTTTTTTTCAAAAAAACTTTTTAAGGACGGTTTT
>UMHU01049145.1_pt1 | contig 94648 bp, 83 predicted proteins | sample 1965591 | NCBI WGS metagenome assembly UMHU01 (sample SAMEA4836101, study PRJEB28245) | human gut metagenome | biome: gut microbiome; material: fecal sample | place: Denmark | collected 2008
TGATGATGCTCTTGGTGGTAGGGTAAAACTTGACCGTGCAGGATATTTTGGTTATGGACAAAAGATATTTATGTCAGCAACATTTGATAAAGATATTAATATTGGTGGTAAAAATGATACTATCCAACATTATTTTGTCTTTACTAATAGTCATGATGGCGGTAGTGCTGTACAAATGATGATTACTCCTGTAAGAGTTATTTGTATGAACGCTCTTCATTCTGCTAAAATATCTGCTGAAAGCTATATATCTTTTAGACATAATAGAGGTGTCAATACTAAGATACTTACTGTTCCTGAAATACTCGGTCTTACTGAACGTAAGATAGAAGAGGAAGAAGATATGTACAAAGTGTTGTTTAAGACCAAAGTATCGGATGAAGAAGTAAAGAAGTATCTGTCGGCAACTTTCCTTACGGGGGAAGAATTTGAAAGAGTAGACGAATTGAATCTATACAATGGTTTATTCCGAAGAAACAATTCTGCTTTTGAAGCTGCTGAAATATCTATGCAGAAACTAAATACTCTTTGTGATACTTTTGAGTATTATCAGGAAGGCGTTGGACAAAGACAGATAGCAGGTACAGCTTATGGTGCTTATAATGCTGTTACTGGCTACTTCTCTAATGTCAAAGACTATAAGACAGAAGAGCTTCGTTTAAAGAACACTGTATTTGAGGGCGACTATAATACTAGTCTTAAAGCTCTTAATTACGCATTGGCTGGTGTATGGGAATAAAGAATTTTATTAAGAAACTAATTGGGTTATTTACTGTTCCACGTTGTCCTAATTGTGGTGCTAGACTAGAAGAAGTTCCACGGGAAGAGGAAAATGACCCAATTGCTTTTAAATGTATTAACTGTGGTAAAGAATGGAGTTAGAAACCGTATTAAAAACAATTTTATTAGATGTCCCTGTTATTGAATGTTTTATTCAGTTTGTAATAACTGCAATAGCACTAAAGATTACTAAGGAAAGACTAGATGATGAAGTAATAAGTACAGTTACTCTTAATTGTGCTTTATTCTTTGTTCCAATATTAGGTCATGTTCTATTTGTAATATTTATAATTAGGTTTGTTCATTTATTAAAGTATCTATATGGAAAAGAAGAATAAAGTAAGGACTTGTGGTAACTGTGCTCATCTAGTAAAGAAAGATAGAAAGCAGTATTATTATTATAAAGTCTACAAATGTATTAATGAAGACGCAAATGGTTTTACTGCTTGGAGAAGACCTAATAATCCTACTGACTGTCCTTATCATAAATTTAAAAACAATAATTATAATGAGTAAATTAAGTAAAGCAATAGCTAATGCTATTATTGAGTTTAACTCTGGTTTATTAACACAGGACGAACTCTTCGAGAAACTAGAACAAGATATTGATAATGTAAGTGTTTTAGTTTGGCGGGAAGATAAGTCTATTCCATTACCTACTTATGGTAAAAAAGGCGATGCTTGTTGCGACATCTATGCTAAGAGTATAGAATATGATACAGAAAAGGATAGATGGATTATTCATACAGGATTACATTTTGCTCTTCCTGATGAATACGAAATGGAAATTAGACCTCGTAGTAGCAATACTAAAACAGATGTTTATCTTCCGAACTCCGTAGGGACTTTGGATAGTGGTTACAGAGGTGAACTTCTTGTTATTTTCAAGAATCGTACTAACATTCATTTGTCTCGTTGTGTAGAAGATAGTCTTATGTCTACTCGTCAGTTAATGCACGTTACTAATAATATTCAAAAAATTACAGACGATGCTATAAAAGAACTTGAACAAGTTATGAATGGTTTTCCTTATAAAGAAGGTGACCGTGTTTGTCAACTTCTTGTTCGTCATCGTGAGAAGATTACTTGGGACGAAGTTGAAACTCTTGAAGAGCTTGGTTCTACTGAACGTGGTGCAGGTGCATTTGGACATACTGGTAAATAATGGAAGAGATTATACTTAAATCAGCTCCTCAAATATGTGTTTTAAGTAATAAAGGTTATAGGTTTAAACATATTAAAACTGGAAATACTTATACTTTTATTGAAACACTTAGAAGTAAGAATCCTCTTAATGGAGGATGGTACGATGCTGTTCTTTATTGTGATAATAAAGGAGGAAGATTCTGTCGTAGCTTTGAAAGTTTTGTTCTTAATTTTAAAGCTGTTAAAGATGATAGTTGACGCTTATATTAAAGAGGATAGTCTAGTTTATGAGTGTCCTGATTGTTGCTCTGAAATTACTGTGAGCGATAAAGATAAAGAATTAGCACTAACATTTGGAGATATTATTATTGATACTTGTCCTGAATGTGGTGTAGTATTAACTATAAAATTAGATTAAATGAAAGCAATTGGAATTAAAATGGTTGAACTTCAACCAATGAGAGCTAGTATGGCTTTGTCAAGCGGTTATAAAATTGGTAAATCTCATCCTGACGATATGGGTTATGAAGTAACTTATCCTGACGGATATAAGAGTTGGACACCAAAAGATGTAGCTGATGCTGCTTATTATCCTCTTTCAGAGAATAACGATGGTACTAAGATTCTTAAAGAAGATGTTGAAAACTTTATTACTGATGTAGAAGTAATAACAGTTGGTGAAAAGACTACCGTTGTTAATGCTCATACTCTTACTGGTTTTGATACAGTTCGTCATTCTTCTTGTGTTGACCCAAAGAATTACAGCGAAGAACTTGGCAAACAATACGCTATGGAAGAAGTTGTTAATAGTCTTTGGGGACATCTTGGATTTGTTCTTCAATGGGCTAAATATGGTCTTAATGTTAAACCTAAAGAAGAAGAAGAAAACAATGAAGTCACAAAATAAGTTTATGCGCAGTCAAATTCGTAGAGCCATGAGATGCGTTGCATCGCTTCCTAAACTTAAAGCTCGTAATAATATCTATCTAAAACTACAAGAAGTAGAGAAGAAGTATAAGAACGAATAAGTAATAATCATTTTAGTTATACATTATGAGTACTAGTAGAAATACTAGTACTCTTTTTATATTATGATAAGAAAAGTAAGTGTTAAAGTAAAAGCATATCAATCAGACGGATTAAGTAGACATTGTGGAAAGTGTAATTATAATCCTTGTTCTTTAGATATGAGAAGATTATGTACTAATCGCTTTGTTGAAGGTTATATCAAAGGATATGCAAGAGCAAAGAAAGATATAAAAGAAAGAATAATATGACACTAGAAACCGTTGGAATAATTATAGGAGGATTAATATTCGCATCAATACCATTTGGAATGTTAATCTATTGTATTGTAAAAGAATTAGCTGAAAAGAAGTTATGGGGATATTTATTATTCATAGTAATAATGATAATATTGTTTTTAACGAAATCTTCCATAGAAACTTCATAATAGACTAGAACTATTGATAGTAGTAATACTGTTGATAGTTCTTTTTTTATGTTGTACTTGGATAAAATCAACGTATTAATGATAGTTGTATTGCTGGACTTGCCTACGCTCGCAAGCTCGCTAAATCCCCCATAAAAGAGTGGAATCACCGGTAAACCAGCTCCTTTATGGGGGAGGAAAGCGAGCCGATAGGCGAGCGGGATATAGTAAAGCTAAGTTAATTAAAAATTTAATAGTATATTTGCATATCTAAATGATAAATCTATATTATATAAGAAGTCTTTATCTTATTATAGTGTTAATTTTATGTTAATTCATTGATTATCAGTTAGTTAGATGATTTAAATTATACGCAAAACTGTATAAAATAATAGTGAAATTGCTTGATTTTATACGCAAAACTGTATAAATTTGGCGGTATTAACAATTAATTAACACATATATGGAAACTAATGTCAATGTTGATAGTAGTCTTATTAAACCTACTATATTTCCTTTCAATATTAATCCAAAAGATTATAGTAATAATGCTTTTGATGAACTCCAACAGATAGCTAATAAGTATGGAGTAGATATTGTTCTAATTAAAGATGAAAAGATAAGATATACTGGTAGTTTTATGCAGTTATATTTTGATGGAATGTCTAATCTAAGATACTTAAAAACTCATGGTTTATCTATGCTGAATTACATTTATAGAAATATTAAATTTAATTCTAATTGGATAGTATTAAATCAGACTAAGATTTCAAGAGAGCTGTCTGTTAGTCAACCTAGAATAAATGACGGTATTCAACAACTTATAAATGCTAATTTTATTGCTAAAGCTGTTAATGATAAAAATAATATTTATATCATTAATCATAATATGATGTTCATGGGAGATAGAAATAAGTTTATATCTGAATATATTAAACTATATTCTAATGAGTAACTAGAAATTACAAATTTTTTTAAATATAAAAATTAGCCCGAATTACTCTCACGAGCAGTTCGGGCTTTCCTATGAGTTGTAATATTAAGTAGTTAGTTATTCTTCATCTTCATCAGTAATCATATTAGCAACAACTTGACCTAGACCACTAAATGGACTACTACGTACTTTATAATAACTATTATTAGCACCAAGTCTTTGATGTTTTATAATTTGATTAACTAATGGTACTTGTTTAAAGAAATTTACTGCAAGTTTATTTTCACCTGAATAGCTTCCTGAATTATAATATAAATCATCAGGATTACCAGTAACTATATAACTACAACAAGCCTCTAGTAATTTAAGATTATCAGATGCAATACTTAATGCAGCTACTGGTTGACTATATAGTTTCTTACCTTCATTAGCTATACCCCACGGAGTATATTGAATTGTTTCAGACATTAGACGGTCAGCACTATATAGGATATAATCAGCTACTTGTGTAGAATCATCGTCATCGTCAAGCATTAACTTACCAACTACGAATAATGCTACTGCTTTAGTAATAGATATCCATTCACCTAAGCATCTACGAATATTGGCTTTATCATATTCAGGAAGAATATTATAATAAGTAGTAAGATTAGCTACAAAATCTGCATAACCTTTAGCAATACCTTGAAGAGTACGAACAGCTTGAAGTTCGTTACTATTATTAAGTTCGTAGTACTTCTTAAATGGCATTGCTATAAACTCTCCTAAACTAACATAAGTTCCTTTACTAATAGATTCTCGAGTTTCATTATATATACCATCGAAATGTCCTAGTCTATAACCAAATCGTTTTTGGAATCCAGGAACTAAGTGTTTATGGAACTGCATTAGTAAAGCTCCCCACCAAGATTGTTGTAATTGATTAGCACCAATCTTATCATAGATACCATGTATTTGATGATTAACTGATATAACCTTATTACGGAAAGCTGCAATATCATCATTAGTAAGACCACTGTCAGGTTTAAGAGTAGCAACACCATTTTTCAAGATAAGACTTTCTCTAAAAGAAGGATGATTCTCGAACTTAGTTCTTTCTTCTTTAGTATCTTCTTTATAGGTAGCTTTAAACTCTTCTCTTATCTCTTTAGGAACAGAGCGTAAGAAGTCAGTTATTATATCAGCTTTAAACTTAACATAACGTTCTTTCTCAATATATGATTCAAGCACTTTATCTCTGAATGTTTCATATTTAGTAACTAATTCAGGATTATTCTTACGAAGAACTTTAAGTAATGCTTCTTCTCTAAGTCTCATAGCAAACTGTTCAAATGACATTACTTTATTCTTACCATTAACAGCAACAACTCTATGAGAATGAAGCATAGCTAACAATGTAGCGTTCTGCATATAATGTTCACCTGCGGTTTGTTGGATAAACAACAGATTTTCTAATTTACCCATAGGATTGTTACCTTTACCATAACGTTCTGTTACCATATCAGATTCAATAACATTGAATAATCTAATAACAGCATTAGTTTCATTATTAGTAGTTTCATTATAAGCATCAGCTAAATAACTACCTATATTCTGCATCCATTCGTTCTCACCTTTACGGAAGTCTTTGTATTTAAAGAATTGTCCGGCAGCCATTTCCATTTGTATCTGTGTCTTACCATATAATACGTTGGCAATACCACCAGTAACGTTTAACATCATAAACTTACTAGATACCATATTACGCATAACACGAGATACTTTAGAACGAGTACCTTCATCCATTTCAAATTCATTAAATACTAGCTTACGAACTTGATTCTCGAAGTGTTTAACTATATTCGAATCATCACTCTTAGTAGTACGTATCTCTTGTTTACCAGTAATTCTACTAAGTAATCTGTTATCCATAAGTTTATCATTAGGATTTCTCTTAATAATATCCATGTTACGTAATTGATTACTAGTAATCTTAGCTAATCTAGCTATATCATTACGAGTATTAAAGTTATACATACTATCTATAAATGAATTAAGTCTTTCAAGAACATTAGGATTATTACGTTCTGCATTTTCCTGTGCTCTTTGTTTACGTAACTCATTATTCTTAGCTTGAGTTTCACGAACATAAGCTAGATATTCATCAGTAGTTTCACCTTCTTGTTTCTCACGAATAGGAAGAAGTTTAATCTCTGATAAACTATGTAACATAGGAGCATTACTAAATCTTTTATACAGATTAAGCTCTATATCAGACTTATTAGGAGTATCATACCAACCATGACTACGTTTAAAGTCTTGCCAATAATCAGTAAAACCTTGATGAGGTTGTTCAACAGCTTGATTAGGTAAATAACCACGATTAATATAAGCACGACTACGTTTATCTTTAACAAGACTATTAAGTAGATTATCTACTTCATTATATAGTTGTTGCTGATAGTTATTCATTCCGTAATACTTATCATTACGATATTTATTAGTAGAAGGTTGTAACTTAACTTCATCATAGTTAGGATTCTTGTACTTGTCTTTAACTTTAGTTTCTAACCATTTATATTTAGGACTATATTCCATATTATTAGCTTCGTCCTTAACTACCATTTGTTTCCAAATAGCTAATGGTTCGTATTCTTTAGTAATAGGATTAAGTACATGATTCTCGTTATACCATTTATCAAATACTACTTTACCCATTTTGTTCATAGCTACATACATAGCTTCGTAATATACAGTATTGATATAACTTATATGCTCATCTAACCACTTTTGAGCTTGTTCTTCATTTGGCTTAACTCTACCAACAGCTGCGGCAAACATTTGCTCTTGATGTTTCTTTAAGTTAGCTATTTGCACTTCTGTAAACTTAGTACCATCAATAACACCTGTTTCATCATACTTACCGTATGCCATAGTACGAACAAAACTATCAAAAGGATTGCCAGCACGAGTATCCATATAAGCCTTCTTTAACTCATCTAAGAACTCACCTTTTAACTTATAGTCGGTATTAGCTTTAAGCCATTCAGCTGATTCTCGATAAGTTTCAGATGTTTCAGGGTATTGAAGTCCTTCAATAGCTTGTTTATAACGAATAGTAAAAGCATCCTTAGGTCTGTTCTCTTTATACTTATTATTAAGTTGACGACGAGACAATAGATAATTATTAACTGCATTAGCTTCATAATAATTCTCTTTGTAATTACCGTCAACATCAATAACAGCACGCATTTCAGTAAGTTCACTTTGAATCTCGTTAAGACGTCTTTCATTTTGAACAGTAAGAGTACTATAATCATTGTCAATCATTGTACTTAATATATCTCCTTCTTCATGCAATAGCTTCATTAACTTAACATAAGTTTCAGGGTATTTATTAAGTAACTGATTTGTATTGTAGTACTCTTGATACATCTCTTTAACGTATTCACGTTCTACATTATCTATTAAGAACTTCTCTAACTCATCTTTAGCTTTCTTATATATTAAACCGTCTCGACCATTCGGGTCTTCGATTTGTGCCAGCTTTACAGCTTCTTTTAGTGACCTTAATTTTTCAGTGAACGTTTCATTATACGGCAGCAAAAGATTGCCATTTTCGTCCAAAATATCGTTCAGAGACACGTCTATACCGTTGTTTTTTGCGTCCTCAATGATAGCCGATATTGCCGAAGTAAACGCTATCTTTTTGTCTCTAGCTTCTATTTCACTAGCTCTTAACTGATTCATCATTTGTTTAAGAACTATTTGAACTATTGGTATATGTGTTTCTTGACTATCAGCCAACCAAAACTGGAAGAAGTTTTCATCTTCAAATGCTTCTGTAATACTAAGCATATTAGATTGTACACGAGGGTCACTAGAAAGACTAGTAATGTAACTATCGAAGTACATCTTAGTACTACGTTTAACTACATTATCTAAGTCTTTGATACGTTTGAACTTATCCTTAATCTGTTTAAGCATGTCATTAGTTCTACGTAAACCTTCGATTTCTTCTTCTGTCTCACTTACAGTATAAGCTTCATCAATATTATAAGGTTGAATAGCTTCAATAATAGAATAGTCTTCTACAAATCTATTAATATCATCTAGGAACATTTCATAACGAGTACGTAATGTTTCGTCCTCTAACATACGGTCGAATAACTTCTTATTAGTTATACTCCATTTCTCTTGAACTATCTTGTTACCATTTTCATCTAACTTATAAGTTCCGTCAGGATTAGTAACATAAGTAGTAAAGAAGTTATGTATATCAAATAAGAAATCATCAATACGTCTATTAGTATAACCATTGATAATTCTCAACGCTTGTTCACGTAAGTTATCATTTAACTTAGTAGCTGTATTAGAACGTAAATCAATAGCTGTAAATGAACGGAAAGCATCGTTTAATGCAGCTTCTTCTACATTAGCATTACTACGTTCAACACTTTCAATAACACGAGATATATAATCATTTATCTCTTTATCATTATCTATCAATGCAGATTCAAGTACATCTTCATTAATAAAGTTATCTTCTGTCTGAACACGAATAATGTTATTATTAGCAAACTTATCTAATCTAGCGTTTTCTTTAACTACTTGAGTAATGGCATTGCGTCTAGGGAATTGTAATTGACTAACACTATTAATAGTTACTTTCTTACTATACATATAGTCAGGAGTGAGACTAACAGATTTAGTAGTTACACGACCTAAGTTAGTAACAATATAAACATTACCTTCTTTTTCGTATCTAAAATATCCACCAGCTCTAAAACCTGTATTATCTACAACAGTTTGTAGAACAGGAACAAAACCAATACCATTAACATTAACATCTTCAATAGTTTGATTAATGCTAGCTTTAAGTTGAGCATAATAAGGAGATTCAGAATTATCTGACTTCTTTTTTCTAAGCTGAATTTCATTAGCTTCTAACTTAGTTATAGCAGTTTGTAGTCTCTTAGCTGCAATATCTGCATTATTACGTTCATTAATAATCCTACGAATATTATTATAATTCATATTAGGAGCAGCAACAACATAATTATGAACACCAGCAGCATCAAGAGATTCAATAGTATCTAGTATAGCTTGATTATCAGTAGTAGCAATAATGTATCTACGAGAAGTATCAATTTGTTGCTCCTTTATGGGGGAAGTCAAGACTGTACTATTAGGAAATGCTTCTTCAATTAATAAACTAGCACCAACTTCAAATACCTTAGGAAGAACTACAAACTTACGAATATCAGAGTTCATAGCTATATTAATAGAACTAATAAATGCAGGGTCGTGCTGACGAATAGAAACTTCTTCCAGTATATCTAAAGGAAGATACATTCTATTATTATCAGGATTAACACTAACTTCTCCAATTTCGTTTTGTTCCAATGGATTAGTAGGAAGCATATATACAACATCATTATCATATACTAGCTTATATAAACGTAGAACTTTATTATTGTCATTAGTCTTAGCATAATGACGATATTTACGATTATCTTCACTACCAGTAATCATTCTGCGTTCTTGTGCTTCTTTAAAACTAAGCATACCTACACCAAGTCTATTGAATACTATCTTATTAGATTCTTTGTACTTCTTATTCTCAAATGTAAGTACATCAGGATTATTAGGATTAGTTCTAAAGAATAAGTCACGTAATTTTTCTATTGCCTTATCATCATTACTAAGTCTTTCATAGGTTCCTGTTTCACTACCGTATTGAATCATACTATTAATAGCTCTATCTGCATCATTAATAATATTAGTAGCTGTTGAAACTCCATTATCAGAATCAATACCAGTATCCTGTCCATATAAAAGCTCAACAGGAATAATCTTACTAACTGTTCCGCCTTTAAACTTATAACCTTCTACTACCATAGAATATCTTACTAAATCCATAGCTGTAAGTTTAACGAAAGGATTATTACTATGCCAAGCATTACGAAACATCTGATATTGAGATTCAGTAGATATAGTACTATCAATAATAGATATTCTATCATAACTATTACGACGACCTTTATACTCAACATTTAAATTCTTAAATAGATTATTATCAGAAGTATATCTTTGAATTAATGCTACCTTATTAGCAGGAGATAATTTCATAAATGCTTCTACGTTCTTTTCAGACATATCAGACATATCGAAGCTACCTACTATATCAGTATATCCATATAATCTAGCACGAGTATCTTGTTGGCTACTAATAAGATTTATATTATAGCTAGGTATAAACTCATTATCACTTCTAGTTATAAATCTATTAGTATTAACAAAGTTAGACTGTGCTTGGCTCATGTTAATAATAAAGCTCTCTAACTGCTGAATAGTTTGAAGATTACGAATACCAAACTTACTTACTAATTCACGGAACTGCGGTGTTTGAGTTTTGAATATCTCACTATCACGAATAATCTTTTCAGTAGCTATACAACTATACTTTAACTGATAATATAAAGAAGGATATGCAGATTCTAGTTCATCCTGATTAATATCATTAATAGTATTGAAATTAGTCTTAGGATAAATAGCATCTATTAGATACTTGTTACCTTCTTCTGTAACTGCTTTAAGAACAGGTTGACCTTTTTTTATACGACCAACATTATTCTCCTTAATATCATTAATACGATTAATAACATTATCTATTTCATTAGCAGATTTACCAGCACCAAACTTATCACTAGTGATAACCATCATATTAGAATTGATTTGGTCGCCTATCTCTTTGAAATATTCAAATGCTCTTAACACTTTAATTTGATATATAAGATTATCAGTATTATTATAACTAGTACTTTCTACATCATCTTTAAGATGTTCTCTTAATTCAGTTACTTTTATCCCTTCTTCAAGAAGCTCATCTTCATTAATCTCTATTCCTCTGCTCTCAAGCATTTTCTTAACATCTTTAAGACGAGTCTTTTTAGTAATACTATTAGCTGGAATACCAACAGTTCTAGCTAATCTTATATACATGTCTCGTCTTAATCCAATAAGAGGATTAAATCCAGTTTCTCCAAATACATTATCGTTAGCATTTTGTCTAGTAATAAGTTCAGTTATTACTGGTTGATTAATAAATAGAATAGATGTTTCATAATTAGCACCACAATCTACAATAGATTTATATACATCAAAAGTATACAAGTCTACGTTAGGAACACCACCTTCTTTTACACCGTCAAGAATAAGAGCAGTAGTTTCAGAAGAATAAGGAGTAATCAAACGATTATCTATATTAAGATTATCGTAACTCCAACCTAACTGATTATGGTCTACTGTTACTTCTTTACCTTTTCTAGTTACATCTCTAAAACGTTTTCTTAGTTTACTTTGTGCATCTTTTGCTTCTTTCTCTGTGCTATATGTATAAGTAAACCTAAAACCACCGTGTGCACCGTCAACAATAGTTTTAGCTTTGTTACTAATAGAGGCGAAGTTGTCACGATTAACAGAAATAGCTTTAAGACGCGCACCGGACATATTAGCATCACGATACCAATTTTGAGCAATTACTGAATTAATATTACGATAAGTCTCTGATAAACCTTCAAAGATATTAGCTTTTGCAGCTTTAATATCTTCAAAGTTACTAGAAGATAAGTTCTCACCAATAGACACTGGTAGATTCATTATATTAATAAATGTATCTACTATCTTATTGTTACGAGCATCACGAGTATTCTGTTGAGCTACTGTTAGCTTACTAAATTCTTCTTTAGAATAAAGTCCTCCTTGTTCAGCATATTTAGTAATAGCTGATTCATAGGCTTCTGCATAACTAAGTCCTTCTTGACTTAAATCTATTGCAATATCTCTAGCATCTTGAATATTCTCTTTACTTAGATTATTAAATAGATAATTATTATATCTTCTATTTACTGCTGCATCATCTTCTCCTTCTATATATTCAACTTTCTGTGGTTTACCATTCTTATCGAATGTAGCAGTATGATAAATACCATAGATACTATCAATATCGAAGTCAGCACCAGTCTGTAATACCCATTCATCAGGAACAACAATAGTAGAACCTTGAGATTCATCTAATAAGCCTACAACTTTCATTACTGCTACTGATTGTTTACCTTCTGTTGGAATACGATAACCAATCATAGTATCAAGTCCAGCAGATTGTAAATCTTCAAGAGTAACTTCATTAACTAGATTACCTTCTGAATCATAAGTATTATAAGCCTTTACCATCCATTTAGGTAACAGTATTTCTACTATCTGACTACCATCTTTATGATAGGTTAGTTTACGACCAAGAGAATAACCGTGTTTCTCTTCTACTCTAGATTGCATCAAATCTCTTAAATCACTACGACCTGATAGTTCGGTCATACCAATATCTGAAACTTGACTAGCATGAAATCCTGGAAGTACTTGTCGAGTAACACGATTAGTAAATATACTATTTACAATATTTTCTATCTTGCTACGAACTAGATTAGTCCAAGCAGGCATATAAGGCAATCCAGTTTCAGGATTTATTTCAGCATACTTACGATAATTACTGTCTAATCCTCTACGAGTTAACTCATCCTTAATAAGAGATATAAACTGATTATTATCTATCTTAGCTTGATTACCTTCATATACTACATTACCTTTAGCATCAATCTCTACACCAATACGAGAAGCAGCATCTTTAAAACTATCTTGAATATTAGCAGTAAAGTTATCAAAGAAATCTTTAATAAGAGATTGACCTTCGGGAGTATTACCAATATTATCTATTAGTTTCTTAACAATTTGTAATCCTGCCTTATTCTCACCATCCATGTGTTGAGGAATATCTTGCTGGGTATAAAGATTAGAATACCAACCAGTTTTATACTTAGTTTGAATATCCAAGTTAAACTGTTTCAACTTTTCTTTAGAGGGGAATTTTCCATGAGAATCCCAAAACTCTAATACTCTATTAGTTGTAGCCTTTTCAGTAGTAGTAAAGTTAACCTGACCAATATTATTATCAGTCATATATTTAGCTAAAGCGCCAAGTTCACTATTACCTAAGAATCTAGGTATGAGTACGAACTCTGCATTTTTAATCTGAATAGGATTAGCTAATTTAGCATCGTTATCTATTTCTAAGTCATAATAGAAGTTCTTTTGAACTTGTATCTTCTTAGATAATTCTCTTAACTTAACATTGTCAATAGGCTTAGTTTCGTCATAAAGAGCTTCGATTAAATCTTTATAACTATCATACTCTCCACGTAGATACATTCTACGAACAAATTCATCAAGAGTAATAAACGATTGAGCATCTGTTACTTCTGACTTATCTTTAGAGAACTGTTTAAGTATAAAAGCTCTAGTTTCTTTAGATACGTTAGCTATATCTAATTGTTTCTTTAAATCATCGAGAACTTTACCGCTACTTTGAACATCTTCAAGAGTAATATATTTGAAACTACTATCTATACTAATAGTCTTATTAGGAGCTACTGTTATATCTCCCAAATGTTTCTGTACATTATACAAATCATATCCTGCATAAGCTAATCCTCCGGCTTGATATTCTTTGTTACGCTTAATAGTATCACGAGAATCTTTATAATATGCTTCATCTCCGAAGAACATATCATTTAGATTATTATATTGAATCTCATAGTTAAGAACCATTTCAGCAATGAAGGAATTAAATGATTCTTGACTAGCGTTTTTATATTTATCTACAAACTCTTTATCAGAATAGTATTTAGCAACAGCTTCTTGTATTCTATAATTAATATAGTTATCTATATAGTTATATACAGAATTACGAAGCTCGCCAGTAAGTCTAATATTGTACTCTCCGTTCTCATCTTGTATTAGCGATATTTCACTATTCTTTCCCCCGTAAAGGAGCGAGAATACATCACCTCCCTCGAACAACCAATTCATATCTACATTTTTGGCTGTCTCACTATTATATCTACTAAGATTCTTAACTTTATCAATAAGTAGACTTCTAAATTTAAATACATTGCCAGTAGGTTTACCATTACCATCAAGGATACCTTTACGATAATGATAATTAAGTCTAGCTTCTGATTTACGTAAATCTTTAAACTCTTCTTTTATCTTAGGTTTACCGTTCTCATCTGATACAATAGTTACTACTCCATTCTCAACAGTAGTCTCGAATAAGAAGTTGATAGCTTGTGCCATTTCTGCTAATTCTTTAGCATAGATGTTAGCATAAGCTACATAAATAGGATGTCCTCTATAAATATCACCATTAGTATTAAATAGTCCAGTATAATCTAGTTTATAACTATTAAATACGAAAGTCTTTGGAGCATCAGAAGGTGTTTGGGTAAAGAACTTAGATTTCTTAACTCCTTTAGCCATCTCATAGTTGTCTCCATTGTTAGCGTATTCGTTTAGAGTAATAATATCCCATTCAAGAGCATTAATATCTTTATAAGACTTAGCCTTTCCTGTAACTTCATTACTAACACCGTTATATAATTGTGCGCCAAACTCACGATAATATTCAGTAAGTTCGTAACCAGTATCAGTAAGACGAAGCAGACCAGGAATTACTTTACCGTTAGATAAAGTTTTCTCAATAAGTATATTACTGTACTGATATTGAGGAATATTAGTAAACTTAACTAGATAATCACGAAGTTCAGCATTAGCAGTTGGATTATCATTATAACGATTATCGTTAATTCTTTCAAAGAACTTGCTGATATAGTTATTCTTTAGAATATCGCTAACTAAATTGTTCTCTGCATTAATACTATTAAATTCAGAATCTACTATTTGATAATCTTTAAATCTATCAGATATACGATTAGCTATATTATTAGCATAACCACCTTTATATTGTAGTTGAGACTTATCAAACGGAACTACTGTATATTCTTCATCATTCTTAGCTTTGCTATATTCGCCTGCATAATATATACGTTGTGCTTCATTATCTATCTTTAATATATTAGATGCATTAGCTACAACTTTATTAAATTCTAGCAAATCGTTGATAAGACTAGTGATATTAGAAAGTTGACTATCACCGAAGCTACGAATGTAGTTAACAACACCCTGCCTATTGATGCCGAAGTTATATTTATTAAAGATTGCAGCAAGCTCTTCCGAGATTTCTTGTATTTCATTTGTATTTGAATTGTTTAATGTGGATAATCTATTTTTAAGTTCTTCTAATACTGCAACATCTCCATTCATAATAGAAGGATTATGAACAAGAGAATCAAAACTATTAAGTATCTTATTTTGCAGATTAAGTTTAGGGAAAGTATTACGATTCTTAGTCACTACATTAGAACCGTCTGCACTTTGAATTACTTCATTACGTTCCCAAATAGATTGTTTTAGTTGAGTAAATATCTTATTTCTTATCTGAATATTAGCTTCATCTTCTAATAGACGAGCAGCATATTCTAAATGAGATACTTCTTTAAATCTTTCAGCAATAGTATGAAAACTTTCTACCATAGCTTCAACACTAGAGAAGTTACCATAATTATTCAATGCTTTAAAAGAACTAGAGAATCCAGCACTTTCAGCTATACCTGAATAAGTATCGCTAGCTGTATCAGGTTTTTCATTAATAAAAGAATTGCTATTAGTTTTAGGTAAACGAGCAAACCATTCTTTTACTTCTTTACTAACATTCTTATCAATGTCTTTACGTTGGTCGGCTAGTTCAGACCAATCAGCACGTAAAGAAGCAATAGTTTCAGGGTCTTCTTGACGACCGTCTTGTTCACTTCCTTCTTTAGCATCGTCATTAGTTTCATAATCCTCGTTAGTATCTATACCAAACTCTTTGCTAAGACTAATAACTTCGGGTGAATTAATAACAATATCAAATAACTCATTACGGTTATAATTACCACCATCGTAAAGATTACGAATAATAGTACCGATATAAGTTTTTTGTTCTTGCGTAAGTTTCTTATCATTCTCTTTAAGATGTCGATTAAGATAAGTAATCATAGTTAACTTTACAGCAGCTTGAGGACTTAACTCATTACCAGCTTTATCCTTTAGGACTTCTTTCTCACCTTTACGTTTTCTATTAGCAAGAGCTTTACGAATACTTCCTTGACTCTTTAGATAAATAGTACTAAGAATATTAATAGCATGGTCTTCCTTTGCTATATCATTACCAAATACACCGGTTCGTGAAGTACGAACATTCTGAACATAATCTTGAGTATTAATCGTCTCTCTGTTATTATATGCTATAACAGCATTAACAGTGTTTGCATCAATACTCTCTTCATTGAAATCTCTACCAGTCTTTTCTTGATACCATTCACGAAAACTAGCATCTTCGATAGTAGCAAGATATTCAGTAGACTTTCTAACATCATTATTAGTAAGCTCTAATAGCTTATCTAATTTAGGATTACTAGGAGTACAACTCATATACTTTATATTATTAATTAAGTAATTACTAACAGTATCAAAGATAGCATTATTATCAACACTATCAAATATATTTATCGAATAGTCTGAAACCACACGTTCCGAAGGCTGACGGACGCCCGTAGACCGCAAAATCCTGCCGAAATTCGCATTTTATATAGCGTCTCGATAGTAAGATATGGAAAACAGAAAAGTCCCGTAGGCGGCTTTAGAATGGCTCATTCTTAGGCTTTCTACGGGACTTTCGTCTCTAGGCTTATCTTAGTTAGCTACATACGAAACTAAGCTCACCAGTGTCAAACAAATGGCTCACGATAGCCTTCTGACGGTTATTCAAACCTTCCACTAAACTATCGAAGTTATCGACTTGTCGGTAGTTATCACTTATAGCACTATCTAAGTCTAGGTCTATATCAGGAATATCAAAAACATCATCAGTAGGAACTCCTGTATCTTCTTCTGCTCTATCAAATACATCATCATGAACAGTACTTGTAGTACTAGCTGTATCAGATGTTTCTAATCCAATAGTAGATAAACGATTACGAACTTCACCAAGTAATGTATTATCTATATTACCAACTTTACCTATAATCTCTACTAAAGCATCAATAATTTTAGTAAACAGATTATTAGATTCAGTATTAGTTTTAGAATCATATTTAATCCTAGCAAGTAATCTAGCAAATGTACGATTAGTAATAGCTTCAACTACAAACTCTTCAATAGCTACATTTCTAGGTTTATCACTATTTAAGAATCTTCCGTATTCTTCTACTAAAGCAGAATCCTGATTAATGAAACTACTAAACTTATCATATAGGTCACCAAATAATTGCTCTATATTAGCACGTTCATCATTAAGTAGATAATGAACACCTTCATGTATAAGAGTAAGTACTTTACGTTCAGGTTCAAGAGTATCGAATCTATTAGTAAGAGTAATAGTATTACCACCAGCAACTATTCCTGCAAATCTACCTTTTTCACCTACTATTTCAATATTAGGATTAAGAGCAATACCGGCAGATTCTAATGCCGAAACAACAGATAATAGATTAGGATTAGTAGTATTAGCTTGCGCAACTTCCATAAGAGTACCTACTTGAGAAGCACTATCTTGACTAGCAAGTGGGTCAGGCGTAGCAACAGGAGACACAACTTGTTGCTCCTTTACGGGGGAAATAGCGGCGTTAGCCGCGTTAGTACGACCAGCACTACGACTAGGATTCATAAGAGTAATATTACGATTATATACATCTCCTACATAATTAAAGTTACTAATGATATTACCTTTACTATCAGTAACATTACCTAAATCGGTAACTAGTACTCCGTCCTTAGCTACAAACTCTTCATAACTACTATAACCTGTGTCCATCCATTCATCTTGAAGTATATTAGGTATCTTAGCTTGTAGTTTACCATCTACCATTCTAAATAAATTAGATTCACCACGAATAGCTGAATTAATAACATTACGAGTAAGTGTAGCATATACTCCTTCCATCATAGTACTAAAGTTACCATGATTGTTAGTAGGAACAAAACCATTAGGCATACGAGCCATAAGTCTTCTAGGTTTAGTTTCACCCGGTATAGCAAATGCTACATTTCTATCAGCAACATTAAAGTAAATAGTAGCTCCAATCTTATTAAGAGGACGAAATGCACGACCTACAACTTCATAACCATAAAGAGCTTTTTGCTTACCTACATACTTAGATATTTCATCTAATAGTTGCTGATGTAAGTCAGTATTACCTTGTAGAGTAGCATCTACTAATGAATGGAATAATTTATCTAATCCTTCATTAAACCTCTTAGTATATTCAGTAGCTTCTGTTTCACTATTACTCATAGTATTCTCACGACTAGTAACTGCAATAAGTCTACCTTCCGAATCTTTAATAGTCATACCAACTACTCCTCTAGGAATACGACTAGCAGCAATAATACTATTAGATTTAATATCAGCAACTCCTCCGTCAACTCCTACTACTAGACGATAACCGTCAGTAGCTTCGCTAGTAGCTACGTCTCCAAACTTACGATATATAGGATTACCTTGTTTATCTCTAGCATAAATAACACTACCGGAACTTGTACGACCAACAACTAAACGTTTCTTCTTAGACTTAGTATTACTAATAGAGGACTTTAAGTTATTAATGTCAGTATAAGACTTCTTGAGTTTATTCATCCAATTAGTCAACGATTCATTAACAATAGCACTAAAGTTAGACTGATTAACATTAAGAGCATTATTAAAGAATATGATATTATTAAGATGTTTAATCCTATCTAATAGATTAGTTTGAGTATCACCGAATAAACTAGTTAGATTTTGCCAGTGACCATTCTCTTGTAGAGCATTAAGCTGATGTCCGAATGTTCCTTCAACTTCAGGGTTATTACGAACACGATACAAACGACGTATGTTATTAAGCAGTTGTACAAATTCTTTAGCAGCAGGTTCTTCGCTAGCAATAATAGATTGAAGTTGAGTTATGAAATCTATACTATCGTTCTTAACAGTATATCTCCAACCTTGATTCATAACTTCAACATTACCATTATTATAACCAATCTTAGGGAACTCACCTATCTTAATTCCACGAGACTTAACAATAAGATTACCATTTTCATCTAGTTCTACACTTACTGTATCATTAGTCTTTAATTGACCGATACGAGAATAAACTTTACTATCATTTAAATTAACTAGATTGAAGAAGTAACCATTATCTTTACTATTCTGTTTATCTTCTGCAACAGCTTTATCTAAAGTCTTACTAGCTTCTTGTATAATATCAGAAGGAGTTTTAATCTCTTCGTCAACATTAACTATCTTACCGTCTACTATTTGACGATTAGCTAGAATCTTAATATCATTATACAAACTAATAGCTCTAGGATTTAACTGTTGTAGATAAACCATCATATCATTAAGACTAGTAAATGTCTTACCTTCTATCTGATTACCTTGTATTTGATTATATAAATCTATAATTAGATTTATCTCTTCTATACGTTGGCGTTGCCCTTCTAAGTCATTATCAGATATAGCTGATTCAAGAACATTAGCATCGGCAGGAGCAGATTCATCAGATTTACTAGTATCTACGTAAGTAACATCTCCAATAGCAATAGCGGCATTTAATTCATCAATAGTAACATCAGCAATTATATTGCCTTTAGCATCCATTCCGTCAATACTAACGTTACCAAATTTACTAACACGTACATCTATTGCACTTACTTTAACCGGTTTTCTACTAACATCTCCTAGACTAGCAAAAGGCTTTACTATTGTAAATTCTAAGTTATTAATATTAGCTTTATTTACAACACCTGAATTGGCTTTAGATACTACTTTATCTAATGTCTCTTTTAGCTTCTTCTCTTTAGCAGTCTTTGGTTTAGGTTTTGGAGTAGGCTTAACTACTGGTTCTTCTTGCCTCGTCGCTTCGCTCCTCGTTTCCCTCGTAGAGGAGTCTTGTTGCTGGTTATCCACAGTCTGTTGCTGTGCCTGACTTTGTGCAGCAAGACTATTTCTTCTCTTAGTAATAGCTTCTCTTAAAGATGTTATATCTTTCTTACCATTCTCTGAATTAGATAGAATACTAACAGCATTCGATAAACTCTTATTACTAGTATCTTGAGATTCCTCTTCTGTAAAAGCATTATCTAACGCTTTATCCAACTTAGCAAGTTCTTCTTCAGTAGCAACGTTAACGAAATCATTAAGATTCTTCTTTGCAGACTTAACTAACTTCTTAGCCGCTTCTTCGAACTCTTTCTTACGAGTATCTTCAAACTCTTTAGCTTGTTCATTAGTAGTAATAATATTAGAACGATAGTTATCTCTACGAATTTCATCGAGAAGTATCTGTCCCATATTATCCATGTACTCTGAATTAATAGCACGAACTTGTTTAGATAGAGTACCTAGACTAAAGTCTTTACCTGCTTGTTTAAATAGAGCTACATCATTTTCATCTAGTTTTTCTATCTGTTTCTTAATAAGGTCATTCTGTTCTTGACTACCTTCTATTCCAAGAGCTATATTTTCTACACTACGAACATTATCTAAGAATAGACTTTCCATAGGACTTAAACCTCTACGTAAGTCATTAACTTTAGATTCTATTATCCTAGATATATCTAAGTATTGACTAGCTTGTGCTTTATCCAAAGGATTATTACTATTCTTTAGACTATTATAAGTAGACATTACTTCGCGACGATACTGCTCTAATATACCTAATTGCATACGATTCTTAGCCATTGGGTCAAGAATCTCATTAATAGCAGGAATAGTATTCTCTAATTGAGATTGAATAGTATTAAGTCTTTCTACTCGTTTATTTAGTAAGTCAGCTTCTTGTGCATTAACTATATTTTCTGATATAGCCACATCTAATAGAGCATCGTCTATATTAGCACTACGTAATGCACTAGAATAGTTAATATATCTATCAAGAACATTACGCATAGTCTTTTTTATAGATTGAGTATCTCTATCATATTCTGCTTCATCAGCAAGACCTGCATCTACTAGCTTTTTCTTTAATCTAGGGTCTTCAATATAATCTTCGAGTAACTCATAGTTACCGGAACGAATAGCATTTAAAGTAAGAGTAGTAGTAAACTTCTCTTTAGCAGCAGCACGTAAATCTTCTTGTTCTTCGGGACTAACTTTACTATAACGAGTAGTACCTACTGTTGGGTCTTGACTAATAGTTCCATCATCAAGATAAGTAATAGGGTTACCTTTAGCATCGCGTTCTATCTGAAACGGATTCTCACCATTTTCGATAATCTTCATCTGACGAGCATATTCATTGAATACTTGCTCACGACCATTAATTTCAGCAATACGTTGTTTCTCTTCTACATTACCACCTTTACGATTATTAATAGCTGACATAGCACCACCAAAAGTAACACCTCCAATAACTCCCCATAATGCAGCATTGTATAGTTGAGGATTCTGTAAGTACTTCTCTATTCTATCCATAGATACAGTACCATTATATTGTTCAGCTTGACCTAATAGGTAACGACCATATAAAGTACCTTCTTCTTGACCTATATAGTTAACAGCTTCTTCAACACCTTCGGATAATTCAGATAACAATAGATTCTCACTAGAATTAATAAAGCGATTTATTTTACCTGCAAAATCTTTAATAGTACCTTTTGCTGCTTGACCTAAAGTTTGACTAGCAGATTCAACACCAGTAGAAGCTATTCTATCAAGAGCTTGATTTTGTGAATAACGAACACGAGGAGTAATAGCACGATTAATCTGACCCAATGCTTTATTAACTGCACGTAACTGCATATAGTCAAAGAATACATTACCTGCATTATATCCAAAGTTTCGCATAGCTGCTTTATCTGCGACTATAAGAGCAGCTTCTTCTTTAGTTCTTTCTTTAGCTTCATTAGCAATATCAGGATTATTATCTAACCAAGTTTGAAATTCTTCGTCAGACATTCCTGTAAATAACGACAATGCTTCTCCTTCTATTTGTTCCGCAACTCCACGAGCTTCTTGATAGTTCTCACCAAGACGCATACCAATAGCAGTAATACCATCTTTAGCGATAAGTTTTAACTTATTAGCACGATATACATTATCTAATTTAGTAGCTTTCTTAGCCCAATTCATTGCACGACTTACTTTAGAACTATTACGTCCTAATGCTGCAACACCTTTACCAACAGCTCCAACTCCTTTAGTTAATAAAGTACCAGGAATCATTAAAGATAGAGAACTAGCAATACTTGGAACTTGACTAAAGAACCAACCTGAAAAGTCATTCATATCAAATGCTTTATCAGGATTCTCACGATATATAGGAAATAAATCATTACGAACATAGTCAGATATAGCATCACCTGCTCTAGTAATAGGATTACTAAACGGTTTATCATCCCATAATCCAGCAGTAGCTAAATCTACTAACATACCCATGCCACCAACAGTATCTCCTATAACTGTTCCAATAGTTTGACCTAAAGAATTACCTGCTTGTTTCCAAGCTGATTGATTTTTAGCACGAAGAGTTTCTAATTCTTCTCTACTTTGATAACGATTAGGTTCAGCACCATACTTAGCTAAAGAATGATAATCTTCCTCTGTTCCAGTAAAGACTTCTTTACCACTAAGATTACGAAACATGAAGTCGCCTTGAGCTGCAACATCAGGTTTGTATTTAGTAACAGTAGGAGCTTCTTTAGCCATATTAACAGAATTAGCCCCACTGTTTAGTGGAGCTTTTTCTACTGATATATCATCAAATATGTTTGGCATAACTTATTTCATTAAATCGTTCATTTGATTAAGTATCACTTGACTAGGAGATTCACCAGTAAGTCCTGAATACATTCTATTAAAGAATTGGAATACTTGTCTCTTAGTATCAATATCTAGTTCTCTAAGATTACCAGTAGCACCTGCCATAATCATAGCCTTCTGCATGAGAGGACGAGCAATAACTTGCTGCTCCTCTATGGGGGAATTTGCAATAGAACCATTCCTTGCACTAATAAGATTTATATCCTCTTTAACAGGAGCAAGAATAGCATTAGCTTGATTATTCTGAAACATACGTTGAAATAACTCACCTTCTGTAATCTTAATTACCGGTTCATCATTAGCGTCTAATATCTGATAAAAACTACCACCATCGGTAACAGCAGAATATGTTCCATCTCCAAATTCAGCATCAGATAAACGATAATTCCTTTTAAGTGCGTTATTATATTTAATAGAATTAAGAGTATCCATTGCTTTAACAGCAGGTAGAGATTTGAATCTTTCTATTTCATCATTAATGATAGCACCTGTAATCATGTAATCTCCAGCTACTGCATTTTGTATTCTCTCTTCCATTTCAGAATCAGGATTCTTAGCACTATTCTTTCCAGTCTTAGGAGTATAAGGAATATTTAAGAATACTCCGTATTCCCCCGTAGAAGATGATGAGCACCAACCATTATTAATGTTTTTCTTTTTAACTTGCGCTTGAATAGTTTGCATAATAGCATCACGTTCTCTACTATCTTCAACAGGTTCAAGAACTCCTTCGGCATTACGTTTCTTAATAACAATACTTCCAGGATTAGCAATACTAATCATATTCATTACTCTTTCATTGTAGTTCTTTAATTGGTCATCTTCAAATCCTTGACCAGTAGCAACTATATGAGGAGGTAAATCAAATACATTAACATCAACATAACTAGGTGGTAATGATTTAGATATACGTTTAGTTGCAGCATTAGACATTTGTGCAGCTTTTTCATATACGTAAGCAGGAGAATCTTTAGTACTCCTAGCAGTAGTTATTTCACCTCGTCCTATTGCTCTAAAACCTGCAATACCCATAGTAGTTAAACTGCCATATACTTTATTTCCATAGAAAACTTCATCGTTTCTAGTAAATTTTTCAGGAGCATTATTACCAGTAGTAAATCCTACGGGACTAAGTTTAAGAACATCTGCTATTTCAGGAGCTAAACGAGTATAAGCGTCTTTACTAATACGAATATATTCTTTATCTCCTATTTTACTAAATGACACATCTTTACTAGTCAATCCCATATCTGTTCTAAGTTTAGATATAATAACGGCTTTACTACTATCATTAATAGGATTAACTAGAACTGTATCGAAGCTATTGCCTTTAGAATCAGTAAATAACTTATTCATTCTATTAGCATATTCTAGTTGCATAGGATTATTAGTATCAGCCATATCTCCATTACTTAGTCTCTTACCTAAGAACTCCGAAGCATATTGTTCTTCTTGTGTAAGATGTCCTTTCATTGCATCTAAACGATTATTAGCATTAGCTATACCTCTATAATAGGTATTAGCTTCATCCAATAATTGTTTCTTAGCAGTATCAGATAAAGTTACATTATTAGCAATACCTGAACGTAGTTTACTATATGCTTCATCTAAAGGAAGAGATTTAGATATTCCATAAGAAGAAAACATATTAGATAATTGTCCATTAAGAGTATTTAATTGAGACTGTACTTTAGCAGGAGTATCAGGTTCTACTTTTTCTTTACCACCAATTGTAGCCAAAGAAGGAAGTAAATCAGGTTCTTTACCAGTCTTAGGTTTAGCAGCAGCTTTACGAGCAGCAGCTAATATATTAAATCCTAATTCAGGATTAATTCTACTTTCAACTCTACGATAAGCAGAAGCAGCATATCTAGGTGCAAATAAGTTCTCTTCAAACTCTTTCTGTGACATAATAGTACCGTCAGGTCTAGTAACAGTATTATTCTTATTTCCTTTATTAGCTTTCCAAACATTAACTTTATAGTCTTGTTCAAGAGAAGCACGAGCACCCGGAGTTTCATTTAAAGCAGATTCAAACGCAGCACGAATCTTATCTGCTGATAATTGTTGAATACCACTAGCTGTTTTAAGATAAGGAACATCACCAGCAGCAATATTACCTTGACCATCTTTAAGATTACCTTCTGCATCTCCCCATACTAGTTGTTCGCCAGAACTAGAATCAACACCAACAGTAGATAATACTTTCTGATATAAAGCACTATAATCTATTTGTTCAACAGGACGATAATTAGGTTGGAATTGATTACCACCTATTACTTTACCTGTTTCATCTACTTGGTCTTGATAATTATATTTATTTTGTTCTAATGTGTATGCTTTAACATCACCGTCATAAGCATTACTATTAGTAACTTCATCTTGGAACTTTTTAAACTCTTGTTGATAACGTTCACGACCAATAAGACCTGGATTACTAGCTACTTCTCCTGCTAATCTTTTAGCAGCAGTTAAAGCAGTGGCATAACTTCCGTCTTGTGCACTAGCTTCTATTTGAGCATTAATATCTCTCGAATAGTTATCGAGCCATTCATTTTCAGCTTCATTTAATTGCTTATTAGCAAGAAATGTTTTAATCTGATTACTAGTTTCAATAGCAGTATCATGCTTCTGTTGAAGAGTATTTAACGTACTATTGTAAACATCTAAAGGAGCGGCAACCCGCTCCCTCTTTTGATAACCTGCTGTTTTAATATCTATCGGCATAGTTATAGTATTTATAATTAAGCAATCTTTTTCTTACCACCACATCTGAATAAAGTACTTCGTACATTACCTAGTCTACCTTTATTCTTTTCCATTAGTTTTAAGAACAATTCTATTTGTTCAGGATTAGCACTCATCATAGCAGCAATAGCATTTTCTTCTGAACGTCTCTTATCTACACCTAATTGATAATCTCTAACTGCACTAGTAATGCCTTCAATCATTTGTGTACGATTATTAGCGGTAGCTTGAATTTTATCATTAGCAGTTTGAATAGTAGATAAAGAATTAAATCTATTAGCTTCGTTAATCTGTTGAGCATTTGAAGAAGCTACTTGTTGACGATTTATTGCATCTCGGTTTTGCAATTGAGTTTCAAGATTTTCTTTCTCGCCTCTTAATCTACTTCTTTGACTTAAAGCATTATTAGATATTCTTTGTTGTCTAGCAACACTAGCTACTGAACTAGCAGTATTTCCTTCAACCAATCTGTTTTGACTAAGTTCAGATTCTCTAACATCTGATAGTTGAGGATTTATATTAACGCTAGTTTTAAGTTTAGCAGGAGCAATTAATTGAGGAGTAGGAACTTGTGGAGCAGAAGTTTTATCTATACTACCTTTATTAAGTAATCCACTAATTAAAGTTCCAACAGCTCCAATTCCTGCACTGATAGCTTCTCCTTTATCTACTCCTTTAAACAGGTTAAAACCTTTACTTCCACTATTAGCGGACACATTCATCGGCTTAATACTAGAAGCACTAGGATTAGTAATCTTTGCCCCAGCAGTAATACCGGCAGAAGGAACATTTTGATTAAGAGCTAATAGTCTACGATTAGCACCAGTTAAACTTCCAAGAGTTCCTAATACAGCTTTCTTATTTTTTAATTCAGGATATTTCTTATATACTTTAGCTTTTACATCAGAGCGACCATGTAAACCTGCTAATCTAAGAGCATCACGAGCATCAGCTTTAGTTGGAATCGGATAACTACGTCCGCCACCTGCAAAATCATTTGACTTAACGCTAGGATAAGGTTTCTTATCTGAACCGTAATCTTTCTTACGAGATAAACCACCTAGTTTCTTTTTACCAGTTATTGTTCTCATATTTCTTTTCTTTTTAGTACCATCATCATTAAGACCATTTCTATCTTTAAATGATTCTTGTGCATTAAACACTTTAGAAGGTTCAGCACCTTTCTGAACTAATTCAGCAGGACTATTACCGTTAAGTATAGGTTGAGCACTAAACACTTTAAGTTGTTTAGGAGTAATCTGAACTACTTCATCTCCTTCTGCTTCAATACTATTCTTGCCTTTACCGATTATAATACCACCAGTATTATGTTTACGTCCTTTAAGAAGAAACGAATCTTTCTTAATAGGAATAGCAGTACCTCCTTCGGCAATCAAAGGAGCAGCTCCTTTACGGGGGATATTTCCACCATTTCTCATTAACTGATTTCTAATATTCTTATAAACATTAGCATCATTTTCAGCATTTTCAGTCATATAGGAAGCCTGTTGTTGAGCAGCTTGTAACTTTGCTTGACGTTCTTGTTCTAGTCTAGCAGCTTTTTCTGCTTTTCGCTTTTTAGCACCTCCAATAATACCGCCAATAAGTTGAGTACCAACAGATATAGCAGCACCAATAAATGCTTTAGGTCGTCGATTATTAATTGTTCTCATTCTCTGTATTTATTAACATAACATTCAATATTACTTAGACTAACTTTAGAATTAGTTTCATGAATAATAAAACGAATACCAATATATTTACCATTGATAAGACTGTCGCTAGCCTTATAATTCTTACTTATCGTTATTCTATCTTCTTCTCCATCCATTATACTAAAGTTATATTTTCCAGTTAACCTATTTATAGGTTCTTGCAATTCAACTGTATTAATTAGATTACGGAAGTAATTAAAGTTCCATTTACCATGTTCATAATATGCTTTAGTAAGATTAGGAACATTACGTTCTTCATTACTAATATCCCATTCGGACGATATACATGAGTTTGTAAATATAAGAATTTTATCTCCACTATAATTAATATTACTAGAATTTTTTATAGCATAACAAATATAATTAAGTAACTTAATTGTTTCAAACTCTAAGTTAAATATTATATCTATTACAGCACAACCGACATTCTTATCACCTAGATAAAATATATTCTTAGATTCAGGAATTGTACAATTCCCATAATCAAGAAAAGTATTTACTTTTATATTACCTAATCTATATACATAATTAAGAGCATTATCATTAGTTAAATATAACTCTGTTTTAGTATTAAAATACTTACCTGAATAATTATGAATACTTATCCAACTACTTGTAATAAAGGAATAAGATAAGGTTATAATCTGATTTTCCCCCGTAAAGGAGCAGATTAGTCTGTTATTCTCTTTATCCATTCCCATATCAATAATAGTATCTTCGGTCACATAATTATCTATAATACTTTGAATACCATCGGTAATATCATTAAGTTGTTTATCATCGAATCTATATATTCTTCGTTTACTTTTATCAAAGAATATATAACCAGTTTCATTACAAGTAAAGGCATTATAATCTTGTAAACCGCCATATCCTTTTTCACTAGTAAATACTTCTTGATATTCAGTATCAAAAGCATCAGGCATATACATTTGAACGTCTTTATCTTTAGTAGCAAGAGTGGAATCTCTATTAAAGATAAACATCGAATGTTCACAATGAGCAATAAGATAAATACCTATTCCAAGTATATTAATTATGTCTCCTTTATTTTCACTTATTACTTTATATCCATCAGCTGGAAATTGTCTCCAAGCATTAGCAGTTGATTCAGATTGTAAAACATTACTTCTACGAATAAATTTACCATAAGTAGTTATCTGATTACTAACTGCATTTGGATTATAAGCGTTTAAGTTAGGTCTAGCATAATCGTAATACATAGAAGCTATTTCATATAAATCAAATAATGTTGCGGCAGTTAATTGCTTATTACCAATATTTTTAATAACACCTGAACTAGTATAAGTAAAATAAACTTCAGGAACATTATTCTTCATTATCTTAGCAGAAGGAAGATAAGGAGTTTGTTTATAAAATTCTACTGCATTTATATGAAGATTATCACGAGTATTAGCAGAAGGATTTAAGTTATCTATATATCTCCTATAAAATCTTTCATCTTGTAAAGAATCATCCCCAAATCTAGGACACCAATCTCCAACAAACTTAACACCACCACTATCAAATATGATAACTGATTGTAGGGATACAAATCCTGTAACATTTTGTTTTTGTAGATTATCTCCATACATATACTTTCCAGTAGGAGTAATTTCTCCATTAATATATTTAGTTTGTCCTAAACGAATTAATTTAACTCCTTCTTTCTTAATATATATTTCTTGACTTACATAAAGTAATCTTCCAATAGTAGTTAATTTTCTAGCACTCCCATCATCCATAACATTAACAGTTACAGGAGTTATTGCTTTTCCAACGGAAGGAAAAGTAAGTTTATAATATTGTCCCCCTGTATTACTTATAATACTTGCAGATACTCCCATATTATAAGTATTTTCTATATTATAATACGGGTCTGTATTTACTATATTAGCTATTCTATTAGAACCCGGAAAACAATTCTTAGCAATATATTTAGCAGCCCATCTTTCATTAGCACTTTGAGCATCACGATTCATAAAACCAAATACTCCTAAATCAACAAATACATTAGGAGTAGCACTTTTCTTTAATACATATATATCATCAGAATAAAACTGATAACTATATCTATAAGGAGTAACACTATTAAAACTACTTTGAAGTTTACTATTAGTATCAGTTCCTATTGCAATATCTCTATGTTGGTCAACAATACCATCACATATAAGAATACTTTGTATTTCTTCATAACTTATAAAGAAACCTACAAAACCTTCATACATAGGAACTTCTCTAAAAGTAAAGTTTCCTTTAATCTTATGAGGAGTTCTAAATAATCTATCTCCATTATTATTAGTATAAGGACAACAGAATATCATATTCCAATACGGACTAGCGTGAGTAGTATTACCGTTAGTAAATCTTGGGTCAAGATTAAACCAATAATAATCTATTTTAGCTTTTTCTGCCATATCTATAAGTCCTAGTTTATCCTTAATAGTAGAAGAATAATAACCGGGATAATCTATCTTAGCTTGTTCGATTGCAGCTTTTACATCAGATACCTTAGTATCATCATAACAATCAAACATAATATCAACATCTTTATTTGTTGAAGTATTATAATATCTTCCTATAACTATTTGAACAGGTATTTTCTCCCATGTGCCATCGTCTTTTTTATGACGATAATTATTATTTTCAATTACTATACCTTCTGTATAACTACCATCAGGACGAACATAATGAATATAGAATCTGTATACTTCATCTTCTATTGGTTTACCTACATTTAAAACATATCCATCATTTAATCTATTTCCATAGTAATCTTCTTCCATACATACTCCAACAGCAATACTACTAGTATCAATATTGGAAATATCTAACTTACGAGTTTCTTCTTTATAATTAGCAACATATAATCTATTATTATAGTTACACATTGTTTTTACATTATAAAGATTGAAGTTATTAGCGGATATTAAAACTTCATCTACTGAAATAGATTCTTTACTACTACGATTTCCTGATATTCTATAAATACCTGATTCGTTAAATGAATAAGAACCTAAATTAAATGCTTCTTTTCCATCTTTATAAGTACATATATAAGCTATTTGGAAAGACTTAAAAGTATTTCCACTTTTATTATCTATATTTAAAGTAGCAAATATAGAATTAGCATTGTATTCAATATCTTCTCTTGCATAGTCTCTAATATCATAAGTAGAAGTAGTATTACTAGGTCCTTGAAGAGTTACAGAAGATATTATATTACTAGTTAGACTAGGGGATAGATAAATAACTACTCCTAAATCTTTCCAACTACTAAATTCATTATCACTAATTTCAAATCTTATAAATAATAAATAAGTTCCATTTCTCATTCTACCACCATATTCTTGACCGTAATCAACAACAGTAGTTTGAGGAATATCAGGATTTAAAGTAAATATATTATCAGAACCTAAATTAGCATTATTAAGATTAATAACTTTAAGAGGAACATCTTCTCTAGGATTACGTTCACTAATAGCTATTATTAAATCACCTCGAACATTATAAGTATAAGTTCCAAATACTTCTCCGCCATACCATTTCCAAGATGTTTCAATTAAAGATAATTCTTTATTATCTTCATTATAACGATATATCTTATTACTAGCAGTAAATATGACAAGTTCTTTAGCACAAGGAATAATACCTACTATCTTTTCGTTTTCATCTAAAGTAACAATAGTTTCTAAAGACTGTTCATTCTGAATAGAATTACCATCTTTAGAAACTATGACATTTACAGCATGGGTAATAGAACCATTCTTTATAAATTCTAACCCATCATCTTTATTTAATTCTTTAACTATTTCCATTAGTCTCTAGGTCTAAATGTTGAATTATAAAAGAATGACGACCAACCTTTATAAGCATTAGCATCTTGATTTTCATTAATAACAGAAGCTCTAGCTCTGTCACGAGAATCTCTCCATAACAAATATGGATTAACTGGCATAGCACCTTGTAAAGAATAGACCTGATGTTTAATTCCTCTACTTAGTAACTTCCACATACAGAACCATTCAAGTGCTTCAATAAGTTTACCGTTATTAGGAATAACAGGTATATTACAATGAAACGTATCACTATATACAGTCTTAACTGTAAGATAGGATACGGTAACAACATCTGCATCAAAGTTTAATTGGATTGCATTAGCATCTCGAAGATATACATAATTCTTTCCTTCGTAACCTTCGGGGTCAATCTCAACAGTACGTTTACTTTCACGTTCTCTAGCTCTTTCTCTATCTTGGACGAAATGTTCGGTAGTACCGGAAGAGCAAGAGCACTTACCTTTCTTTAAGGGGGAAATCTCGCAACCCTCAACATAAACTTTAAAAGCGTTCATACAGCATGGGAAATAAGCAACTCTATCAACAACATCAACAGTAGTTTCTTTTTCTTCATATTGAAGAATACCCATTTCATTCATAGCATCTATACACCAAGCACCCACTCTAGGTATATAATCACTACTCATAATATTGAAATCATTATCAAGTCTTGCGATAATAGTTTCTACGGAAGATAGCTCTTTGTTCATTATTTCTAATATATTTTATAGTGTAACTTGGGTCAAACTTATTAATTAAAGAAAGACGATTATTAATATCAGTATCAACATTAATAATATCTTCAACAGTTTTACATTCAGATAGTATATCATCATTGCTACGTTTCATGTGAAGATTAGTTCCATAGAATTTAAACAATGGTCTATTCTTAATCGTACCGTCAATCATAAGTAACTTACAATAATAAGGATTATCAAGATACTCCACATATTTAATTCCTTCGTATTTCTCACCTCTTAGTAAAGCAGCAGCATGGTCTTTCTTATTATAAGGAATAAGCCCTTGAGCAAGAAGATTTCTTTTATTTAACTCTGTTTTATAATAGTCAATAACCTTCTTGAGTTTAACAACTTTTCCATCGGCAGTAGTAAAACTATCTCTAACTAAAACTCTTTCTATAATAAGACAACCTAATCTCTTTTCAAACTTATAAACTTTTCCTCTTAGAACTTCTTTAGATACTTCTCTAAAGAATAACTTGCAATAGGCTTCATATTGAGGACGAGTAATGCTCTTACGATTCTTAATTCTCTGCTGTCTTATCTCATATTCTCTTATTTTACGAAGTACTCTAAAGTATTGTTTTAAGTTACGGTATATATTACCATATCTTAGTTGTTTAGAAGAATCGAATTTAGTGAACTTAGCATCTATTGCTTTCTCCATCTTTTTATTAACATCTAGTTCATCAGTATTCCATTCCCAATAGTTATAAACACATACATCAAATATAGCTTCAATAGCATTTCTATTTTGTTCAATAGAATATTTGATTTTATATAATAAAGATTTGTATCTAGCTATCTTTTCAGACACGAGAACATAATCCTCTTCGGCTGTCTTTATAAAACTAGTATACATATTTCTGTGGTCGTATCTTTCACCGCTAGCCATAATTATACTTCTATTTGTTGTTTATTTATATCATCCTTAACTGGGACTTCATTAGTTACTCTCTCTACATTAAGTAGATTACGTTTATAGATTACATCTTTGATTCGTTCTACCATGTCTTCGGGAATGATAAACTCATCATCATTATCGAAGTTAGATTCAACTCCTTCTGTTGTTTCAACAGGAATTTCAGTAGGTATTTCAAAAGGCGATTCAATAACAATATGTCCTAGCGGTTCAATCAAAGGATTACCATTGCTATTAACATATAGATAACCATTGATATAATCATAACTTAGACTAGTACACATTCCTGGTAATGCTTTATAAAATTGAGCATTTGCTTCTTTAATAAAAGGAATAGCCATATTATCATAACCAACAGTACGAACACTAACAAAAGGAAGATTATTATCAAGACGAACTGGTCTAGGTATTCTAGTCTTACTTCTTTTAACTTTATACTTCGTACTTACAAGACTTTGAAATATATCTCCGTCAGGAACATTAATAAGACTTATCCTATATCTCTGCATTAATATCTTATCGACATTAGCATGACGCTCATAAGTCTGTCTTATCTGTTCATTGAATGTATGAATAACCGCACTACGAATAGTTTGTCTCGTAGTAAAGTTATTAGGCTGATGAATAGCATGAGCTATTTCAGATACAATTTGATTTAATGAAGCCATATTACTTTTGTTTTGAATTAGTATTATAACAAATATAGTTATTATATTGGTATTAACAAGACTTTTATTAATAATTTTGATTCAGCACTATTATCTAGCTTACTATCTAGCTTACAGCTATTCGTATTGTAAACATTTTTATACACATGACGCATTTTAAGGCTCACAGAGACACGCAAGTCTATCGGATAATAGTAAGTTAAGGTTAGGCACTAAAATGCAATGATGGGCTTCTGTGAAAGCGTAGGAGCGTGGGACATAGTTTTTATTCCCCCATAAAGAGATGTGTATACAGTGAGAGCCGACCATTGCTAGCCGACTCTCACTTACTACTCTTACTAATAGTACTTACTTTGGATATTGATTAGGTTCATCATCTTCTATTATAAACTTCTTATAATCTATCTTGAAGAAGGCTAGTATTGGTTTTAGAATCCAACTCCAAAATACAAAGCTAAGAATAATAGAATTAAGTACTACTTTAACATCACCTAACTTTAATGAGAAGTATATTACTCCCATTAATACAGCACACACAAGAGTTATCACTCTTTTATTCCAAGTACTTACTACTTTATCTCCATTAAGTTTGTCAACTAGTTTAATTACTAGATATGCTAGTACATTAACACAGATAACAAATGCAAAATCGAAACTAGTAGCAGTAGTACGTAGAATCTCATTAAGTATATTCCCGAAGTCCATATTATAATAAGAATAATAGAGTACCTAGAATAACACTTAATAGCACACCTGCTATCTTTACATAAGATACGACTTTCACAGGAAGGATAGTAGTAATCTCTTTCCATGCGAATACTATAATAGTTATAGCTATTATAGTTACAAACAACACTTTAACAAATATTCCCATAAGCATTAAGTTTTATATTACAGGCGCAAATATAAAACTTTATTTTAAAAAGAAAAGAGAGACTACTATTATTTAGTAATCTCTCTTTAGGAATATAACAGAACTTGTATTACTTCAATTCATTAAAGTATTTCCAGAGTTTATCTTCTCCGAAGTCTACATCATCAAACCAAAAGCTGATAGCACTCTCGAATATCATATCGTCAAAGTTTCCTTTTCCGAACCACTTCTCGAATAGTTCGCAGTAGTCGTGATATTGAGCATTAATAGCTACATAAACATCAGCAACTTCTACTTCATCTTCTAGTTTATCTTTGAATTTACTACAAACTTCGTGAGCTTTCTGCATATCGTATTTCTCACCGATATATTTCTTACCGTCTTTGACATGGTACATTTCATCAACAGTACGCTTAGCTTCCTGCTTATTAAAATGTTCATCACCATAATCATTATAACGTTCGTTTCCATCTACTCCAAGCATTTGCATAAGAAGCATACGTTCTTCTTCATCGTAGCCGTGACTTCCGTCATAACCTCGATTTTCATCATATCTATGACGTTCACCGTAACCTCTTTGTTCATTCCTGTCGTAGTTGTCGTAAGTCTTATATCCAATACGATTCATCATTCCTCTTCCACGTCCGCCACGACCACTTCTTCCGCGACCGCCACGAGCAAGGAAATCATTAATTCGTTCGTATATTTCGTCTCTCCGAGAACGAGCACGAACATCTTGGTCTGTCTCGTATGGTACTTCTCTCATAATAATATTACTTAGTTAATAGTTGTCTGAATGTTTCCAAATCAGACTGGTTAAACATAATTCCTTTATTAATAAAAGGAATAGAAAGAGTTATGTTACCATTAGAGATGTTACCATTACCTAGAACTGGAATATTAAAATCAAAGTTAGGAATAGATTTGATTATTTCAATCTCCTCATCAACTATACCTTCAATATCAATCTTTCCGTCTTTAGCAATAGTATTGATAAACTTATCAAAACTATCAATGTTATTAATAATTGCACGTTTAGCCAAAGGCTTAACTAACTTAATAGCTGGATTAGATTCGCCAAGAATATCTATCTGATTAACAATGTAATCTTGCAGCTTTTGTTTTACTACACTTACTTCTATCATTACTTCATAGTTTTAATAAATTCTTCATAAGTAAGAGAAGGATTCTTTGCACTAGCTTCTTTAAAAGCATTGAACAATTGCATCTCTCTTTGTGACATCTCGATTATACTAGTCTTTAGATTCTTAACTAACTTTAGTTGATTATCTAACAGAGTTTTACCTTCCGGACTATTTTCAATATTAGCTCTTACTAGATTAAGAACTTCTGCTTGAACCATAGATTGAAGATTATTATAGTTAGCTACATATTCTTCATTAGTAGCAAGCATATTTCTTTGCTCATTAGTAAGAGGTTCAATCTCTGCATCAATCAAGTCCCAAACACTTACTTTAGCAGTTTGTTGAGGACTAACTTGTTGTAAAGTTTGTTGTCCATTAGCAGCTTGTTGAATCTGTTTTTGTCTAGCTTCAATAAGTCGCTTCTGTTCTTCTAAATATTGGATTTGGTCGGTAAGACTTCCAGTATTTAACAAAGGGTCTGTTCCGCCCAGTATAACTTGATTAATAGGTAACATAACTTATTCTTTAGTTGATTAGTAATATTATGTAGCAGGAGTACTAGCCGTTTGAGTAAATCCACACGGTAGACAACCATTGGCATTTCTACCAACAAGACCTGTTGTAGTAGGCTCATTAGGTAGACAAGTAACACCATAGATAACATTACAAGTCTTTTTATCGACATAATTGATACCTGCGGTGAACGCTCTTTCGATTTCGCACTGGATAAGTTTATCCTGATAAGGACGGATAGCAGCACTAACAGCAACTTGCGTTTTAAGGTCGCTAATCTCTGCTTTAAGAGAATCGTAGTTATCACGGTTTCCCTTGTACAGCAAGAAGTCTGCATCAATCTGTGACTTATACAAACCGAACATTTCACTGTCTATTACCTGACGGTCTTGGAAGCGTTGGCTCTGTTGAGTTAAAGCCCACTGATACAAACCTCCCTGCAAAGCAAGAGTATCCTCACAAGATTTACTCCATGCTTGGAAAGCAGTAGGAGCACCAGCACTTCCCATTCCAGCACCAACTACATTAATGTTTGTAGAACCGTCTCCCATAAGACCTGCACCAGTTCCGAGAACACTAGCAGAACGACGATTACCAAATAAAGCCCAAGCTCCAAGAGCAGTACCGATAATACCAAGCGTAAGACCTGCATTAGCTTTACCGTTAACATCACGGCGACCATAACCGTCCATCCCTGCACCATTATAACCTTCGGGAACGACTTTAACTTTTTCAATTACTTGCATAATAAATAAGGTTTAGATTAATAAATTAAGAATATCTTATAGCAGCTACTATACACTCATAACAAAGGATAATATAAGAAGTTCGACCATTAATCTATTTTAGCTATAAATAATAATTTTATTAAAAGTTAGGTATTATATGAACAAAATAAAAGCCCTACTTGTTATAAGCAGGGCTTAGAGTTAAGCAATAAAAGTAATGTCACTCCTCTATGGGGGAATCTTCTATTACCTCATCTTCTTTAGGATTCCATTCAGGACTTGACAATAAAGTACTAAGTGCTTCACCGGAATAAGTTTCATAAGGATATTCAATATTGATAACTTCCAATCCTTCTTCATCAGTAGTAACTATTCTAGTTACTTTTTCAGGAAACACCTTTTCATAATGTTGGCACTTCATTAATACTTTGTCTTTACTAACATTACTACGAGGAACTAAATTAAGTTCATCAATCTTTGCTGACTTCTCTTCATCTATGTCAGCAACAGGAAATACAATGTAATCAATCATAATCTTTAAATATTAAATATTAAACTTAGTATGTACATCACTACTGCAATTATAGCAAGTATTATATAAACTATTTTAAGTAGTTTATAAGGCATTATTTTCATTTATTCATCTTTTATAAATATTGGGTTAGTTAAATCAATTATTTCGTCTTTCTCCATCAGGTTCTTTAAGAAGTTAATCTGTAATAATGGAATAGTTTTTGGATAGAGGATTAGTTTGTAGAATACCATTTGCTTATAACCTCTCCATTTACCAATAGTTAAACCTTCTGTATCTGTATTATTACCCGAGGTAATTACTTGTCCATTTACAGAACCTCTTGTTCCATATACAATACTATCAGCGTTTAAACTATCCACATATAATCCTGCTCCGAAGGAATATCCTTGTGTCAACAAATCTGGCTCAACAGAATTGTAATCACATATAAATGCTCCTCCACCACTTTGTTGATTACTTCCTTTGAAGATGGAAGCACTATTATATTTTTTATTCAATAAAGTTCTTTTAAAGATATACGTATAATCTGTTAACGCAGGAACATTAACATTCTCGCTATAATCTTCTACTCCATCGTATACTAGACCATTTTCATATTCAGGGAGAACTTCAATAGTTACATTTACATTTTGTATTATATCAGGAATCTCACTTGATTTTTTAATAAAACTTAATCCTATATATGAATTAGTTTCAGTTAAACTTCCATCACTAGCAAACGATTTAGGTAATTCATAAATTCCATCAGAAGTAATATTAATAACATTTCTAACTTCTACATCTGCTGATTTTAAATAATAATAAGCTAAATAAAATTTATCATAATCTAATCCAGTTACTTTTAAGGTTAAAGAGAGTATATCTTTATTACCACTAGTTAACTCTCCATTTCTTTTTATATAAGTATAAAATAAAGAACTACTAATTTTAATTTGTGTAATATTAAACTTATTAGCATTACTAGTATAAATATAATATTTATCACCATCTTTAGTACCTTGAGCTTCCCAAGTTTTACTTTCACCAAATACAACAGGATAACCATTATATCCACTCATACCTTCGTAAGCATGATTATAATTAATTAAATCATAATCACCTACGGCTACACCTCTTTGTTGAATGGTATCTCTATCAGCGTCAGAGTTAGTCTTACCATAAGTATCCCAATAATAAGGTGGTAATTCTACCTTAGCTTCAATACCTACATACTTATTCAGCTCTTTAATCTTATCGTCTGTTGAGATTTCATCGAAGAGCATGAAGTCATATAATGCCATATTAACAAAGTAAGCATTGTGTAATCTGTTTGAACCAATAACAGGAGAAAATTTATTTACCCCTGCACTTAACTCATTTGTAATAGTTATGTTATGGGTAATAGCCCTCAATTCCGAAGCCTTAATATTACTATTCAAGATTCCATCAATGTATGTTTGTCCATTGTTTCTTCCACTATAAGCCGGAATAGGATTGCCATCACTATCTGCCGAACCGTTATAGATAGCAAACTCATTATTATAACCTCTTTGGTCATATAGTAAAGCAGAATCAGAACTATCCCAATTAACTTTCATCAACATCTGTTTACCACCAGTAACAGTAGGAATAGTAACAAAGTCGTCTACACCATCCAACTGGTATGAACCATCTTCATTTACTCCACTTCCTTCTGCATAAGCCGAGTTATGAATAACTCCATGATTACCGTGACCTGATATATCGGAGATATAACCTAGTATCTTATAACTGCTATTAGGTATTCTTAGTCTGCTAGGAGACAGGATACATTTAGGTTCGTTGTTATCAAATATATAAGCACTTTTAGCCTTAAATACCATTGTTTTTTCAACAATAACTTTAGAACTAGTTACTTGATTGCCATTCAATAATAATCCAAATATATTATATATATTAGGAAGTAGATTAGAATCAGCGGCAGAACCTATTCTAGTAATAGTAGAACCAACTCTGAATTTACCTCCCCAAGATACTTCATTACCATTCTCATCCTTGAATCTCAATAGAACTGGATATGGCTGAACAATGTCCTCAAACCTGATGTACTCGTCAATTGTGATGTTTATCTTTTGAGGAGATTTACCATCCAATAATCGACCATATATAGTATAAACATTATCACCAGTCTCTTCTTTATAAAAAGACACATCAGCTAAAGAATTACTAGATACATTCGTAACTTCAAGTGGAAGGTTTAATTTAATTTGAATAGCTACTGATTTACCAACTGTTACATAATCTCCAATAGATATTTCTTGCCAATTATCAGGTTTGATAATAGCAGTATAAACTATTTCATAGTCATTATTAGCTTTTATAACAGGTCTAAACTCCACCATATCCGGATACAGCGTACCCAGCTTGTGCTTCTTCAACTGACGCTCTATCAAGAACTCGGACATGCTATAAGGGAAGGACATGAGAGAGTAGATAGCTCCGTTAAAGAAACGGCTATCGTTATCTCTTGCTGTGCCTAACCACAAAGAATCACCATCAACACCTGTACCAGCAGTTATGTCAAATCCTTGGTTCTTGTACTTAGATTGATAAAAAATCTGTCTAGCTAAGTCATTAAAATTACTAGTATTTTCTGTTCCAAAAGAATATGAACGAACACTATTTCCAGTACTAGCAATAAAGTTCATAATGAAAGAACCTTGTCCAGCAGTATAAGATTTAGATAATACAGGAGAAGTGCCTATACCTTCAATGTTTCCTATATCGGTTCTTTCATAATCAGCAATCACTGTATAATCCTTGTAAATCGGCAGCCCTGTCACCTTACCGAAGTCATTTACTCCGTCAAGTAATAATCCTCCTTTACAACTAGGAATAAATGTAACAGTTACTTCTCCTGCATATTTTAAATCAACATAAGATACAGCACTAATTGGTTCTATACCTTCGGGATATTCAAATTGGTCTAATCCACATATAATAACTTGTGTAGGTGTATTAGCTAATACTGGATACTTTTTTCTTATACTTTCTTTATTTCCTTCACTATTGATAAAACTCGTTGCATTAATCCAATAACAATCTTTGTCAGTAATAATAGTTACTTGATATGAAGTATTATCTTTTATAATAGATTGTACTGTCCAATAGTAACTAGGGGTATTAGACTTTATTTTGTAACTAAACTCATTATAAATAGTAAGTTTTTGTCTAGCTTCATCAGACACGATGGCATAATCCTTAATAGTTTCAAAAGGTTTTGCAGCAATACCACTACCGCCTTTCCAAGCTAGATTATTCATTTGAATATCTCTACCATTACCACTATAATCTATAAGTTTATCATTAAACTCTGCATGATTTTCATTAGTAATGCCTTGTTTACCTATATTACATAATATATCAGGTTTAAGACTACGGTCAAGATTATAGTTACCAATGATAAGATTGATTTCATCTTCAGTTAACTTACCAATAACCATGAAAGACCAATAGTGAGCTTGCTTAGACATAAATCTTAAACTAGGTTCTCCAACAGGACAAAACTTAGCATCATCAGTTAATCCATAATTTGCACTAAATCCATAATCAGTCTTATCTCCTAATATATTAAAATAAGGATAAACAGTAGTACTAGCTCCCTTTTTACTCCAACCATATATACCTAATTTTCCTACACCTTCTATTTTTACTTCGTTTCTAGCAAATACTTGTGAAGATTTATCTTCTGCCGTCATACTTCTAACATCATTAGTAATACTAATTCTAGCAGGAACATCGGTATTTATATAATAAACCATACTAATGACAGTAATTTCATCATTATCACCTATCATTTCTTTAACTGTCTTTTGACTTATTATAAGGTCATTTACTCCATCAGTAACAAAAGCATCTTCAAAGTTTGGAATTTGAGTTATAGTTCCACTACATTCATTTGATATACCAATAGTAAATCCACAGTTTACAGGAGTTTCACCAGTATACTTAGTATTATAACTAATAGGAGTTATGTATTCTTCTGAGTTAATAGTCTTAACAACAAATACTCCTTCCGAAGTCACATAATTATAATATACTTTACCTTCTCCTTTAAGTTTAATACGAACTTTAAAAGAAGGTATATCTTTTCCAATATTTGATTTATAATATAATAAATTCCAATTAACATTGGTAACAAAATCAAAAGATTCGGAATCAACAGAAGTTATCTTACTACTTTTAGTCCAAGTAGTAAAATCTTCGCTATATTCTCCGAATCCACTATTTAACTTATATGCAGCATTTAGAATCTCCAAATCTCCGCCAGCATTAGGAATCTTATTCTTAATAATATTCCTATCAGCATCAGTATTCTTCTTACCATAATTAGTCCAAACACCAATCATTCTAGCTTTAAGCTCCGGTGGAAAATAAGGCTTATCTCCACCAAGAGCATTGTTTTTAAAAGGAATACCGATACCTATACCAAGTCCAGTATTAGTACCCATATTGTAACGTATCAGCAACAGCGTTATTAACTTGTTTAACTAACTCAACATTCCAACCGGAATAAATAGTTGTAGTAATAGGTTCTTCCATACCTGCAAGAACTACTTCTACTTGTATTGGGTCTTCGGTTATATTCTTTAATAAGAAAGGTTCTTTACCACCCATTCCATTAGGAATAGAAAACTCTGCAACAGCATCAACTTTACCCATTATAGAAATCTGTAAACTATTAGCTGCATTAGCTCTGTTATAAATACGATTATCCATGATAATTACTTTTAAATGATTATTAATTGGTCTTTGTAACATTCCCCCGTAAAGAGGCGTGATTACTGTTAATACTCACTCCTTTATGGGGGACGCTACAAGAAACTAAATTTTGTTTAATTATACAATACTATTATCAACTTTTTGTTATACCATACCTGTATCCCATCCGCTAGGAACACTATTACCATTAGTAAGATTAGCCTTACGCATAGCATAGAACACGTTCGCTCTATTAACAGAGGATAGACTATTTAGCCAATTCCAAAATTCAGGAACACTACCAGTAGTAGAAGTTGCATTATAGAATACACCAGTAACATTAGTAAGCTGTTTATGTTTACTAGCATTAAACAATGTAGAGCCAATCTTCTTAGGACTTCTACCTGACCAATCTTCTTGACTTTGCCCACTAGCAAAAGCATAACTAATATTCTTTAGATTGACATTCTTAGCGAATATATTATCGTCTATTTGTTGTGCTTGACTAGCAGTTGATTCAAATTGTGCTGCTAAGAACAAACAAGATATATCCTGTAAGTTAATACAGTCAATTACAAATTCAACAGGTATAATAATATCAGCGGGAATTACGCAGAAATAGAACATATAAGATATATTAGCTAATTTAGTTAATCCTGCGAACATTTCCTTAGAGAACATTTCACCAATATCTCCTGCGGAATTATTCCATTTATATGGGAGAACTAAAGGACAACGATAGAATGTCATTGATAAATCAGTAACGTTACTAACTGGTTTAAATAAGTTAGTTGGAATACGACCACGAATACCATAGTTAAAATAATCATATGTTGGGTCTCCATTAGGTCTACCACTACCACTAAACACACCGTTAATAACCATATTAGTTCCATTAGTACAATAATAGAATAAGTCAGGCGAACATAAGTAATTTAATACTTTTCTATTAGCATGAACAGAACTAGGTGGAGCGATTGAAGCAGCAGTATCTTTAAACACATCAGGTATAGTAGGAGAACAATTTATTGTTCCATTTGAAACAGCTGTATAAAGACTACTATTTAATATAATATCTTCAAGTCCACTAAGTCCATCGTAGGCATATTCATTCCAAGCATATTCATATTTATCATAGTCTTTATTTATGATTACTCTGTGAATATCTCTATTATAGTTAATCATTGTCTGCTCTTCATCAAGATATTCTCTAGGGTCATAATTAGGATTAAGAATATACTTAACTGGATTATACTTTTCATTAGGTACTATAATATCTCCATAATTACTTGGAGTAAGATTACCATAATTCATAGTATAAGCCTGTGCTTCCGTACTTTGAAATCTCTCTAAACAATAAGACATATTAACTATTGTCTTTCTAGGAAGAGTTCTCTGTTTATTATAAGTAATCTCTACTGGCATTTCAGCACTTTCAATCCAATTACCTTCGCTATCTATACCATAATTCTCTGTAATATTCTGACTAGCTGCATCTACTTCATTCCAACCTTTCCAACTATAATTATTAGTAGCTTCCATATAGAATAGTCCATAAGGAACAGAACCTTTCTTAACGTAAGTATTCTCTGTTTCAGAGAAACACCTATAAGCATTAACTATCTTACAATTAGAGAAACCTTTACCAGTAAGACTATACTTACAATTCTTCATATCAAAATATAAGTTTGCTATATTAGTAAGATTGTAATTAGTCTTAAATGAATCAAGAGGAAGTTCAACAACAGTATTTGTAGGAAGAACAAGATTAGCAAAGAATCCCGGTATTTCAACAATAGCACTGCAACCAGTAAATACATCATAAGGAAATGTTTCTTCTCCTTCTTTAATAAACTGTTTAGTGAATCCTTGAAAACTTCCTAAAGTACTTTCATTAATAGCTTGTTGTCCAGTTATATATTTTAATGAGTTCTTCAATCTACTAAACATTGAGTTGTGGATTGGGAAAGTAACATTAGAACCTGAACCTAAACTAAATGAATTATAGATACCATATAAAGCTGTCGGAAATCTTACTTGTGTCTTATTCTTAACAGTACCACCAAATACATTATATAAAGAACCAGTAGAATCAACAAGTCCTTTAAATGAATCTTGGATATATTTAAGTTTAGTATTCTTATAGAACAAAGGACAATATTTTACTTCATCTTCTACATCTTCATCTGTTAATTGATTAAAGTCTATATTAGAACCATTAAACATAGTGTTTAAATATTCTAAGTCAGGAAGATTAGCAAGAAGTGTTCCGCAATCAGCATTAACAAGATGGTCGTTGATAGTACTATCACTAGGACAATTATTAATATTATCTACGAACTTAACAGTTCCAGTACTAAAAATACTTAATCTTTTAAGTTTAGAAGGAACATTTCCTTTAAACTTAGCTAAGAAAGCAGGACTTGTATATCTAGTACCACCAAAATAAAATATAGAATCCATAGCTTGTAAATTAACAAGAGGACTAAATAATCCATTATGTTCAGTAGAACCATAATCATAAGTACTAGTTAATATTTTAAAGTCTTGTTCTTGTAATCCCCAAAACAATGAGTTCATTGTAACTACTTTAGTACAATGATTAAACATATTTCTTCTAGGACTATCTAGTAAATCCCATTTAACATTCTTAGCACTAGCAAAACAACTATCAAGAGTAGTTACATTATCACACTTATATAAGAAATAATAAACATCATATATACTACAATTAGTAGCATTGAACATAGAAGTACAATTAGTAGTACCAATAGTAAAATTAGTTCCTAAATCAGTATTATTATTCCAAGCAGCCTTCCCTTCTTCTGTACTAGTATTTGAACCAAACCATTCTCCCATATAATCAGGAGTAATGCCTTCTACTTTTTCTTTAGGCTCATGAATATAGAAATTATCACATTGAGCAAATATAGAAGTACCATTAAGTTTAATATGTCCAAATACTCTTTTAAGATTAGAGCAACCAACAAAGAAACTACCGCCTACATTGAAAGGAGTATTTCTATTATTATCAAACTTAAAGTAATGTACACCTTTAGCATTTTGAACCGATAAACTAGTAAGATTAAGTTTACTAATATCGAATATCTTATTTTCTTTATAGGTAGGAACAGCAGCATTACCATATTGGATTGCTGATACCTGACTATTAGAAATATTAAGTGTTCTAAGATTAGGTAAACTTGAAGCTGCTTGGATATCATTAGGTGTATTAGTACTAGATATATTTAATTCTTTAATATTAGGAACACCTACTATATAAACAGTCAATGATTCATTAGTACATTGAGATACATTAATGATTTCAACATTATTACAATTGGATACATTAAATGTAGTTAAGTTAACGTTGTTAGTACAAATTATAGACTTTAAGTTAGGACACGAAGTAATTCTTATAGTATGTAAGTCTTCTAGATTACTAAGGTTTAATTCAGTAATCTTATCACAAGAATCAATAGTAACAGTTTTTAATCGTTTACAACCAGAGAAATCTAATCTATCCAAGAACGGTTGATTAACTAAGCTAATACCTTCAACAGCCGAATTAATAATATTCAGAGATGCAAGAGAAGCATTAGGCAAAGATATAGAAGTTACAATAGAACTAGATATATTCAAATCTTTTAACTTGGTATACTTTTCTATATTAACCGTAAACGTACCTTGTCCAATATTACCACTCCAAAACTTAGTATTACTTAAATCAATATGTCTTACGTCAGAATAACCTTCGTCATTAACGAATACTGTTTCAAATGGAATAGGAGAATCACTAAGAGTATCAACAGAAGACAAGTCTAACTTAGAGAAACTAGGAAGTTTCATAGTAGACATAAATCGTTGGAATCTCATTCCGCCTAATCCTTCAATATCATTAATTTGAGGAGTATTATTAATAGTAATTTGTGTATTGAAAGAACTAATAGGAGATAATCTAATTTCAGTAGGCTTACCTTCTTCTAAGAAATATCTAGTATCGGTAGTATTGCCAATATTAACTACAAATATTGCAGGACAATTAGATGTAATAATAAGTTTAGGATTAGTAGATTCTGCACCACCTGCGGAGAATGTACCCTTATTATTATAAGGTTGGATATTAGCAGCATTACTATACTTAAATACTCCATCAAAGAACCAAACTCTCTTTTTCATCCAGTCTCTAACATACTCAACACGAGTACCATGTAGAAACTCAATATTAGCATAAGAAGGTTGTCCGCCTGATTCACCAACGTAAGCAGTAAGATATTTAACATTATAGTCATAATTAAATAGAAGTTCTCCGCAATCTTTAGTTTGAGCAGCAAAATAATTATCTATATAATCATTAATATCTTTACAAATAGTAGCATTATTTCTCCATAAGTCCCAAAGAGTTTCAAGAGAACTATCGAATACTCCAGTATTGGCAAAAATAGTATCTCTTAATACATCCCACATACGAGAACTATAAGTATCATATCCACCATCAGCAGCATTTTTAGTAATAACTAATGAGTTAACATCATTCTTATCATTATTACTAAATGTATCTAACCAAGCAGTTTTAGCAACAGATTCAAGAGCTACGTTATCGAGACCATTAGCAGTATCCATATCATAGAATCTGATAAACCACTTATTAGTTCCACCGACATTATAACAAACTAAAGTTAAGTTCTTACCTAATGAATCTACAAGTCCGTACTTTACACACGTCAATAAATAAGAGTAAGCGTTCTTAATCGAGAACTTAGTATCTAGTTCAGCAGCAAGTGTAGACCAACTAGACTGTGCAGGATATTCACCAGCAGTTTCTTCATAACCGCCGGAAGTCTCATTCCAAATGTATTTCTTAACTGTTGATGAAGTCATTTGAGCAAAGATAGAGAATAACTCTTGTAATGCTCTCCAAACATTATCGTCAGTAACAGGTGCACTAGGTTCTAGCCAATTACCACCATTATATTTAAATTCACCTACATGTTTGATAATAGATAAATCATCTTGCATAAACAACGCTAATGGTAATGTCTTTTCTCCATCTACAATTACATTCGCATTTTCTCCAAACTCATAAGAATAAACTTTTCTTTGGTCTATGTTTCCGAATAGTTCATCTTGTGCATAAGTATGATAAGAAGTAACAAAAGCAGGAAGTTTATTATCAACATACTCACCTGCTGTATTCTTTATCTTAGTAGTAAAGTCTTTCATAAATCGGAATCCCATATTATAATAAGCTCCACGACCTAAGTTAAAACTATATATACCAAGCATAGTTTGAGTTTCTTCTCCATCAAACTGAATAAGAAGTATTATAGGAAAACCTTCAAGAGTTTGTTTAATAGTGACCTTATCTTTTACAGTTCTATCACGAGTATCTACTGGACGATGAGATTCAAGTTGCTCCATAGGCGGAGTTTTCTCGAATAAGAAATCCGAGTTATCATTAATCCATTTACCAATAGAAGCATTATTAGCATGAGCACTGTCAACAACGTCAGCTTTAAGTGTAAATTGTCTTTCAGGAAACCATGTTTCTCTAGGTTGGAATAACTCGTAATCAAGATTACCACCATCATCATCTTTAAGCATCTTATCGAATCTTATCTCTAAGTTCTTAATAAGGTTGTTCAAAGTAGAAGTACCTTGCTTAGAAACAGAAACATCAGTAGTATATTCAGAGCTAGACTTTCCCGAAGTTGGACTAAAGTAACTCATAGTACAACCACTATACCAATTATTATTCTGACCTCCGATTTCTTCAAATATAGCACGAGTAAAACCAGTATTAGCGCAATTAATCAACATTATATCAACTGGTAATACTCTAGTAGTATCAGAGATAAGACTATTGAAGTTGACACTAGAATACGTTTGGTTAATATCGTCCCATAGAGTAGAATGGGGTTCTGAATCAGAAGTGGAGAAGAAGTTCTTTAACTTCATTCTATTGTATTCAGTAAAGTCTACACTACCATCAGATAAAAGAGTTGCTCTAGCTCTAGAGTTCATTGCATTAATAACAATTTCTTTATCATTAGCAGGAACACGGAACAACTTAATATCATAGAAGTTAACATCGGCAAAGTTTTGAATCTGTCTTGAATTACTAATATCGCAACCAAGATATATCTTAGAATTAGTCTTCCAAGTAAAGTCAGTCTTTATTTCACGAGCAGCATTAAGTATACCATTGATAAAGATACCAACAATCATCTTTCCTTGATTCTTATTAACTATAAAATCAACAGTATTAATAACATTCTGTTGTATCTTACAACTAATAGTTTCTTTAATGTTACCATCTGTATAAGACCAAACAATATCTTCAAGACCTACTTTAATACCTTCAGAGAATTGTTCGTCAGTATTGTAATCACCTATAAAGAAGATTGTTCTATTTGAGAACGGATGAATATCTGACTTGAATGTACATGATAATCCAAACCCTTGTCTAGACCAGTTATTAAGAGTTGTTATATCATCTTTAAATGGTTGTACATCAATAATACCATAAGCTTCTCCTGATATACGTAACATAGATTGTCCATTCTCTGTTAAAAAGCCTGATAGTACTCCGTTTGTATTATATACATTAAGATTAGTTATAGCACCACTAGGAGTAATAGAACCAGGCGCAGTAAACGTTGGTTCATTACTAGTCCAAACTTTAGTAGTAGATACTTGAGGGAAACTTTCTTGACGAACGTGCCAACTAGCATACCTACTATTATTAGGATTTTGGTCTGCAATAAGAGCTTGGGAACTAGATACTACTTCACAAGCAAGAATTGTATCAGTTACAGGGTCTCCTTTTTCAGACCAACAACGAAGTGTAATATTCCAATTACCAATAACATCTCCTTCTGTTGGAATAGCATAACTAAATACTTGTTGTTTACCACGTTGAACATATTGATTATCGTTATAGTTTCCTTCATCAAAGTAACCTATATCTTTAGTAATACCATTATGTTCGATTCTAACTGCATAATAAATAAGACTAACTCCTGCAAGATATGGAGTAAATGCAAAAGATACATTACCACTTTGAGAGAACTTAGTTCTTTCAACTCCGGCATCTACTTCTGCTTTACTAGTAATACCTTCCACTAAAACAACAAGATTAACACCATCTTCCACAACTACACGATTCGTTACTTTATCAGATTGAACAGTAGCTTCATTCATTGAAGTAAATGCTTGTGCTTGTATAGTATAAGAACTACCTGCTATAATATTACCTAGTTCCCATAAGTTAACATTAACTTGTTTAGGAGCAGTAGAAGTTGTCTTACCTAATTCAATAGTTTTAGTAGCACCATTAGTTACATTGGTAACAACAAGATTAACATCTGAACCAATAATTTTACTAGTGATACTATAAGTAAAAAAGTAATCAAGACCAACAGTAGCAGTATTGCCTGATACAGTACTAGTAAGTTTAATACTAGCTTCTACTATATTAAGCAGATAAGATTCAGCAGAGAATCCATCTGTATCACTAGCTGTAATTACAACAGAATGATTACTATTAGCAGAGAATTTATCTAGCTGTGGAATAGTAAGAACTCCAGGAGTATTAGTCCAACCTTCTTTTCCTTCGATAATATTATTACCATCAAGAGTAACAGTAATAAAATATCTCTTGTTATTCTTACTAGAAGTAATAAGATACTCTAACTTAATATTGGTAGTAACGGTAGAATAAAGATAATTAATATTACCTTCTTTTACTATATTACCGTTAGTAAGAGTAATCTTATCGCCAGTAGTTCCACCACCGCCACCGCTTCCTCCACCACCATGTTCAGCAAGCCAAGCAATATATCCACCATGTTTCTTTAATTCTTTTTCATGACGAACAAGAACATCATTAAGACTTTCACCAGTAACACCTTCTTCTGCTACTTCAGGGTCGATAAGACGAGGGTCTTCGACAACAATACCAGTAGCTTTTCCAGAAGAACTTATATCCCAATTACCAGTTTTAGGATTATACCTTTTAATATTATCTGCCATAATCAACTAATATTATAAGTTGGAAATTTCACGTTAATTATATCATTACCATTATTAGTTTCTCCATTACCACCAATAACTCCATAAGCCGGATTTAATCCTTGAAGATTAACATTATACTTACCGGAATTATTAAATACATTAGATAGTTTCTTAACAGTAGCTTGTAAATTAGGGTAATAATGTAAATCATCTACCTTGCCTGGCTTTAAGAAATACTTAATATAGAAAGGATAACGTTGACCTGCATTAACTTTAGCCGTAACATCGTCTCTACTATTAATAGTAATACTAGCAGGAAAGAAATATCTTAACCACGGAATATTAGGACTAGGAAGTTCTTTATTACTAGTATGTTTATATCCACTAGCCTGACACATAAGATATACAGGGGCAGTTATTTCTTCTACTAATTGAAATGTACACAAGTGTTTCAACATATCAAAGTTAGTATTATTTTCCCAAGATTTAGGGAAAGATTGCCCTTTTAACGCACCTTCGGCAGTTTCCGTATATAATTCATCAGAATTAAAATCCTTCTTTAAAACGTCCGCAGTGACCTGTATGATAGGCTTCATAGAGCTATTTTCGTTCTCTAAAATCGGATAACTGCAACTGTAAGTATGTTTGTGTCCGCCAAGACATAAACGGTAATTGTGGGTCTGTAAGAACTTTGAGAACCAATAAGCGTTAGCTTTAGTTGTATTGAAATTCAATCTACTACCACTTCTCTCAACACTAGTGTTTTCTTCATTATTCCAATAAAATGAATTAATAAGATTTTGAGTAATAATAGTAAAAGGCATTTCATGGCAATAAGCTATCTTAGCTTTAGCATTAATTGCATTAGCATCATCTCTTTCACACCATTGTCTTATCAAATCATACATCACACCAGTAGTAGTAAGTCCGTAAACGTCTCTTTCAGTATTAGCACTTATCTCACTATTAACACATAAGAAATGATTATGTCCAACATCAAAAGAATATAATGATTCGACAAATATTTCTTTATCTTCAACAGTAAATACTGGCGGATTATCTTCATCCATTTCGTAACAATAGAAGAATCTAATATTAGTGGCGTTAATCTTAGAATTATCACCACCATCACCAAGAACATATACATTAGCCGGAGTTAAATCGTTGTTACCAACAGTAACCATTTCAGCAATATCGTATAGTGGTTCTCTTCCTGCTTCATAATCCAACCATTCATTAATACGATTACCATTCTGTGTCATGTCACCAGTATTAATCATAAAGTAGCACACAGATATGTTGCTAGTTTCATATCTATTAAAGTCCTTCTTTATTTGGTCGGCAGTTATTCTCCATACATTATATTCATCCCAATTAAAGCCTTGCTGGTCAGAAGTCTGAACAAAGTTAAGAACTTCGCTCCCTGCATTTTCACTCATAACTACAAATCTACGAACATCGCTCTTATAAGTTTCGTCTCTACCTACATAATACTCATAATAAATATTCTTATCTCTTGTATGAGTATCATATTGTTCTCCTAAATGAGTAAGTATTACTTTATGAGTAGTAAAAGGAGTACCATCAGTAGTTATTGCACGAATACGATTATAATATTTACGAACACCAGTCTCATTTTTAAATGATTCTACTTTAGTCCAATTAGTATAACTACCGTCACTTCTATATGCACGATACCATAAATACTCATCATAGTAACCTACTGACACCCAATTGAAACACCTACTAGCATCATCATTAGGTTCATTAGATTCATTAAAAGTATAACAAGCCTTTCTACCTAAAGTCATAGTAACCTTATTAGGTTTAGTATGGTCTAGTAAAGTCTTATTAAAGAATATATTCTTGTTCTCAAAGCTAGCACGTGGAGTATAAGAATCTACTCTAGGTATTATGTTTGCTTCGAGATTAACAAAGTACATATCATTAGCGTTATTTCTAGCACTAAGAGCTTTAGTAGCTTGCTTAACATTGTCCATAGTATAGTACTTAGTAAATAAGTACTTACTATCAAGATAACCATAAGCAGTATTTTCAGCAGCATCAACTTTATCAGCATCACCAGCATTTAAGATTTGAAGTCCAACTAAATCAATATAACCTTTAGATACCCTTATAGGGGAAGTCGTGTTATTATAAGGATTCGCAACAGAACTAGGTGACGTTCCCCAAGTCAAGAAAAACTTAGCTTTCTTATTATCAAACTTAATAAGATTACCATCACTAGCATACCATTCCATATCATAAGTCTCAACTTTAATACGAGTAGTATTAGTATTCATTACTGAACATTGAGCACCTCTAATTAAGAATGTCGAACCTGCTTTGATATTCCCCCATAAAGGGAGTACTTCCCAATTTCCACCTTCTGTACCATACTGTAATGATAGTCCATTAAGAGACACATCTTTACCTGTAAGATTACTAAGTTCAACGAAGTTATGAGAGCATGGATTATAACTATATTCATCACTAGTAATACCACCACAATACAAAGAGTTAATATATAACTTTTGTAGATATAGAGTAGTTACATATATCCAACCAGTTCCGGGTTCTTCTTGTCCACCAGTAGGTTCTGCTTGTGGTGTATCTAACTCTTTCTTATATACTACTAGCTGTCCGTTATTATTAACCTTAACACGATATACTTGTCCATTAGGAGCAACGAAGCCAATAGTATCTAATTTATCTAATGCTTCATAATCAATACTGCCGCCACCACCTGAACTAGTACCAGTAAGATTAACAGGTTCTCCATTAATCTTAGTATATAAACGTTTTACATCAGTAGCAATTAGAAGTTCGTAATCTACGAAATTATTAAAATTATCTTGGATTTCTTTAAGAGTACCATAATGCCCACGAACCGCTTTAGTATTTGGTTCATATTCATCTGTTTCAGGTTCAAGACTTTCACCAACAGCAGCAACTCTAATTGCTAATTGTCCAGTATTAGGGTCAATAGGAGTATATTCTTTTAATATAGACTTAGTAAAAGTATTACTAACATGACCGGGATTTATAATTAAGTCTCTCTGATGTACAATAGTATCAAGGTAGTTTTGTATAACTTGAATAGCTTGAATTATTGGAGCTAATTTCTCATCCTCTTCAAGAGCTGTTCCAAGACCAGAAGTATCTACCCAAAGAGAATTAATATTAGCTGGCGGAGTATCTTGAATATAAACTGTTTGTACAGGTGTGTCTCCACCACTAGCTTGTTTAATAACTAAATGTTCGTTATCAATACCACCATTAAACCAATATTCATTAATACTATTATTCTGTTTAACGCCAATAGTAAGTCCAATACTACGTAATTCAGGAGTAAGAGTTTCAAGAGCTTCTTTAATACTACTATAAGGTCCGTATTTAGCATCAATATCAGGTAGAGGATTATAGTTATCATCTACGCTGTTATTAATAATAGGTTGACCTATACTTATTCCTTTTCTCATATTACTTGTTTTTACAGGTTATACGAATAGCATCATCAAATACAGAAGGAGAATATAAGAAGAATACTTTATAATGTATATCATCAACAGTACCACCAGGATTATTAGTCTTATAAGCACCGTCTGAACCGTCCCAAAGAGTAGTAACAAGAGTAGTACCATATTCAGCTTTAATAAGCGTCATAAGTGTATCAGGTATAAGAAGATAATGAATCTTCTTTTCTTGATGAATAGTAAATGTATTATTCTTATCTCCTGTAATAGTTCTAGGAGTGTTACCTTCAATAGCCATAATATCATTAATAGACATTTTATCAAATACTTGCGGAGCAATATCCGTATGTCCATAATACATTACGTTCATAGCAGGAACAGAAACACATTCTACAATATAATCATTAGAATAATAAGTCTCTCCATCTTGTCCTTCTACACTAGCTCTAAATATATAAACTTGTCCTACTTCTGCATTAAGGACTAATTCATTGAACTTAACAGGACTATTAACAGATAAACCTGAAGCTATTATATTTTCTCTTTCATTAATTACTTGATAAATAGTAAGAGTATCTTCAACTACATATTCTCTATTAGCTATGACAAAATTAGCTTCATTATATTTTATCTTTTGAGAACCAGTTATAGTAATAGGTATATTTAGTTCAAATATCATAAATACTGGTTTCTCATCAGTAGTATATTCATCACAACCGAATTGTAGAGAACTATTAATGTAATTAATAAGTAAATCTGCTTGCTTCCAATACCCTAGAGTATAAGCTGCACAAGCAGATTGAAACATATTCCAACAGTTAATTACTTGACGATTGATACCTTTACAAGTAGAAGTACAATCTTTAATCATATCTACTCCTAAGTCACTTAACTTAATAAGTAGTTTTTTATAAACACAATTATACTTACTTGGAACATCAAGATAAGTATACATTCCATCTTCGTTCTTTCTCATTGCATTACTATTAATTCGTTATACATTGCAATTAGATTTTGCTGTTGTTCTTCACTAAGTTTAGATTCTACATTAGATATATTACTAAGAATAACCATAGCATTATATCTACATATATCTTCGTTAGTAAGAATGAATCCAATGTTGGAGAGGTGTACAACTTGTACACCTCTATCAACCAATTTGCTTTTTACATTATCGAAGTTTATGTCCATCACTTTAATGTATTATTTGTTATATAAGTTATGTAAGACTGAAACTTCAAGTTTATTTTATTATTAAAACTAGATATTTTATCTTCTTTACTAAGATTGTCATTAAACAGTATCTCTATTATAGACTTCTCTACTGACGGCATCCAATCCTTTTTCATATTATCACTAGCCTTTACTCCATTAATTTTATATAAAGCTAAGCTAGAGAATACACTGTAAAACTCTGCATTAACTATATTATGGATATTAGCAAGTATATTATCTTTATTAGTATGGATATGGTTATTAATAACAGTATTAGTAACGAACATTGTCAATCTCATTGCCGAAGCGAGCATAGAATCTTCTATTGCAGTCTTACATTTGTCCTTATCTTTATCTATGATATTCTTTGTAATATCAGTAATAAACGTTGAGACTTGTAGTAATGACTTAGATACTTCATCAAGAGTATTGCTAATAGAACTAACAAACTTTTCGCTTTCAGTCTTTTTCTTATTGTCCAACCACTTATATAGTAGTAGGAAAATAGAAATAGTTATCAAGGAACTCAAGCCTTGATTAAGAGCCGATTCGATAATTTCCTTCATCCCTATTTATGATTAAAGGGATTACTACTAATTTTAACATTAATAGCAACCCCTTTATTAAACTATTACGAGTTATATTTACAATATCTTCTTTAAGCTCCTGCTGCTGCTGCTGCTGCCGGAGTATTAACAGATGCAAATATTGTTTCAAGAGTAGCTATTTGAGCAGCTCCTGTCGGAATAGCAAGATGAATAATAGTTTTAACATTTTCGGTACTACCACTACGAAGGTCACGATGAGGATAGAAAGTAAGTGTAAACACTGTCCAACCACCAGCATTAGAGAACTCCGGTAAAGTATATAACTTACGAGCATCATTGCTAGTAGAATTTATACCTTCACCACCAATACAACGAATCTGTAATTCTTTAAGAGCAGCATCATCATTAATTGGTTTCATAGCTTTTGTAGTAGTTACTTCTGCTCCAAATAATGAATCTCCTGCAATCAGATTCCATGCTTCATAATCAGTACCAGTTACGGTAATTTTAGCAGCAGCAACACTAGCAGTAAATCCTTCATTCTTACCAAGAGAATTAAGTTGAGTACTTAACTTCTTAGCAATAATAGCAGCAGTATCACCTTCACGAGCACGTTCACTAGCTGACCACTTATAACGTTCATTAAGAACAGTATGAGCTTTAGCCATAGTTAACGTATAATCCTTTCCTTCTACGGGGGTAGGAACAGTAATTTCCGCACTAAATTTAGTTCCGGCAGCATAGACACTCTTAACATAAGAGAAACGCCTAGTATCAATATCAGATACAATATTGGTATACTTGCTCTTATTAGCAAATGCTCCACCACCAACAAACAAGGTAAACATCGGAATGTTCTTAGTAAGAGCTTTCGAGATGATTGCACCTTCGTTGTCGTAAAGAGCAACAGCACCTTCTGTAATACCTGCTGCATTAACAGCAGCTAGAGTAGCGGGAGTGGTAGCTAATGCAACATTACCTGCAAACAACAGTCTTTCCATTTTATTCTAATTTAGATAATTCGTTTGAAACTTTCTCATAACTATTATTATTAGAGATAGCATTAAAGGTATTAACAGCTCTCTTAATAACTTCGTGCATAGCAACATCTGATAGTTCATTCGTAGTATCGGTTGCAATACTAATTAGAGTAGGATACTTAATATAATTAACTAAGAACTTCTCTATCTCGAATGTTGCTATTACTTCAATATTAGATTCAGTCTTATAACATATAGGACTTATAACAATAGACTTTGAATGATAATCGTTCATCGTTTCACTCACTAAGTCTAAGTCTATCAATCTGCAACGATAAGACTTATCCCCCTTAAAGGAGTAGACAGATGTGTAGAACATGGGTGTCGGATAGTCTTTCAACTCTACCTTATAACCAGTACCAAACATTATATCTCCTTGTTTAGCGTCAATCTTAATACTAGTATGAAGAGGACTAAGTTCTGTCAATCTTATAACGTTATCAGAGATACCATCGAGTTCACGATTACCTTTACGAGAGAAAACATCTTTCACATATTCGATAGTCTCTAAATTGATTATTTCGTCTACCTGTTCGGGAAGTATTGCTCGCACAGTTTTCATACCCATTTGTTGAGCTAGAAGCATGAACTCGTTATGTATCTCTGCTACTTTCATAATAAATAGTTATTATAATTTTAGTTTAGTTTCAAGTGCTCTTTTATAATCAGCATTTTCGGGGTTACTGAAATAAGCCAATGCTTCTTTCATGTTAGCTCCGATAAATCCACCTTCGGGAGTAAGAACAGTTTGATTAACATCAGAACGAACTAGCTCACCTTTGGCGATAGCTTCTTCAATGAACGCTTGAAGCTCAATTTGTGAATTGTTAAACAGCTTGTTGAATTTCTCCGGCTCTTTAATTGCAAAGTCGTCAAGCATCTTTTCTTGAATAGTTCTATCAAGTAACAAGTTAGATAATACATCTTGTTTGTTACTAGCAGAGTAACATACGAAAATAGCTTTGAACTTAGCATCGTTATCAATAGCATCAAGATAATTACGTCTTGCTTTGTTAGCTTGAATACGATTACGTTTAAGACGATTATTTTCTCGTTGTTCATCTTTAATATAGAATTTAACACGAGGGTCGAAGCTAATAATAGCTACGTCTTTAGCGACAATAGGATAAAGTAAACAATGACGATATGCTAAGTAATCATCTACTTTAATAGGATGTCCGTATTGATAACGAGTTGCTTCAAGAGCATTAATCTTAGTTACATATTTAGCAATAGCATCCTTCAACTGTTTAGGATTAGACTTTTCAGCATTATCATATTCTTCGATAATCTCTGTTTCATCTATCTTATAGTTCAGATAATCTCTTTTCTTATTCCATTGGAAAGAACAATTAAGTTTCTTTCCTTCACCATCAACAGGAATAGATATGCTATTGAACCAACGTTGAACACGAGTAATATATTCCTGTGAATTAACAGAGCAACCAACAAGAGAAGGCATATACGCTTCCATTTCTTTATAGTTGCTAGTTAAGATTCTAGCTGAATTAATACTACCACCAATGCTATCGTGACGGTCAACGATATATCTAGCATTAACTTGACGATAAACAGAATTAATAGTAATATCAGTAGCAAGAGCTATTGTAATATATCTTTCTTCTAAGAAGTCTCTATCTAAACCATCTTCTTTTTTAAGAAGTTGTTCATAGGTTTCTCTAGGAGTTTCCGGAGCTTTAGCCTGTGTAGTAGCACTAGGGCTATTAGTTGGATTATTTAGACTACTGCCGAATGTTCCGGCTTTTGGTGCTTGTCCTTCCATTATAATTTCAATTTTAATTGTTTAACTTAGAGTACGCACTCCAACATGAACATCTTCTCTTGTCTATCTACTTGCAGACCACGAGACATTTTAACTTCATATTGAGACTTATCAATATCCGTAGATATAGAATTGCTAGGAACAGAACCCCAAGACGGTGGAATAGGAGTAAGACCTTTCAATACACCAACAAGGTAAGACTGACCTTTCATACGTACCATACGAACATTACGATTTCCGTTATATACAGAGTTGTCAATGAACATCAGTTTGTGAGATGTCATAGGCAAACCAGTACGAGGATGAATAAGTCCATTAGCTTTTGCTGTTTCAGCAATAGGAGATTTATCCAAGAAAGGAAGATGAATACAAGTAACAGTATGTCCGTCAATAGTTTTATATTTACGGAAGTATTTACCATAAGTAAGACCACCACCTTCTTCACCAATCATTTTCTCTCCAAGAGGAGTAATAAATCCTTCGGACTTAACATCTTCACGGATAGCCATATCGAAATCTTCGATACCACCTTTACCTGCATACAGAGTAATCTCCATAGAACCAGTATCGGTATCTTTATCAACTACGTCACCAATAGTTCTTTTTAGCTTGCTAAGTGGCAAGTATTCACCATAAGTATCGTAGTTAGATTCTTCAAGGATTTCAAACATACCAGCAGTTTCAGGAATTGGTTGGTCATTATCCCAATCCTTCATATCAATAGTACCATTAACAGTACGATTATAACGAGATGTCCATAAGTCAATCTCGTTAGAGATACGCATTTGAACATCGAACTGACGCATTTCTTCGTTAATCCAACGAGTGTCAGTACCACCATCTTTAGTCTTGAAAGCATAGCTAACAATAACATTACTAATGTTACCTGCAATTTCCTTGCTATAACGCTTGAATCCTAGCTGGGATTTCATAACACCAGGTCCCATTACATTAGTCTTGTTACCCTTAGAATAAGATTCAGGAATAGACGGAGCTAACATACACCAATACTTACCTTTTTCAAGATTAGCAGGGTCAACATAAGCACTTTTATCAGGATTCTTTAGCTGCAAAGAATACAGATGTCCACCATGACTACCAGCACCATGGTCTCGCATTACACGAACAGCAGTCTTACCATCAGGAGCAAGTAAACCGTACTGTTCGATAATAAGACCAGTAGCAAACTCAACCTTAATAGGTTTACCACCAATACCAGGAGTAGTATCACCAGTGTCAGACCAAACAATATAATCATTGAATCTCTGACGACCCATTGTCTTCCAAGTCCACTCAACAGTAGTAATATCACGAACGCCAGCAGCACCTTGTCCTTCTGTAAGGAAAGTTAGCGGGAATCGGTCATCTTCCATACCATAAGTGTAAGTCAGGAAGTTGTTAATCTCTTCCGGTTTTTGAATCATTAAGGCAGCAAGAGATTGCTCATTAGAGTAACCTCTATCATCATATCTACCTCTTTCGACTTCTCTTAATCTGTACATATTTGTTTTAATTTAGTTAGTTCAAGACTAGTTGGTCATTATCAACTGTCTTAGAATTATTACCTTTACTATTGATAATAACAGTCCTTTTACCAGTAGTTTGTGCTGCGGTAGTTCTAATAGATAGAACTTTCTGCTTATTAACAGCCATACCGACAAGACTAGCATAATCGCCACCAGTAAACCTAAGAAATGCTTTAAGTAAATCATCCTGCATACGAGCATTAGAATCAACTTTAGCTTCGTCTAACATATAGGCTGTATTACCTTCGTTATCAACAGGAGTAGACACGTACTTTAAGAAGTCTTTGCGACTAAGCATTACTTTCTTTCCGTCTTTGTTACACTGAATCTGTTCAGGAATACTATAACCTAATAGTTCGCCTTTACTAATAGTCTTTTCTACATTATCCCAATATGCTTTCTCTTCGGCAGCAGCAGCAGCTTCTTTAGCTTCTACTTGTGCTTTCTGTTCAGCAAGTCGAGATTCATAAATGCTATCAACAGCTTCTTTAGATTCAACAGCAGTATCATAAAGAATACCGGCGTTCTTACAATAGTCAATGAATTTATTTACATCTCCTTTTTTACCACTAAGTTTCCATTCTTCACGAATGAAAGTAGCTTGTTGTTCTTCGTTATCTTTACTAACAGTAATCTGACTTCTATCAGGAATTTCTACGAAGTCTTCAAGAGTACCGTTAAGTTTAAGATGATTGATAACTTGTTCTACTTGTGGATAAGTTTCAAACAGATTGTTAAGAGCAGCAGTTTGAGCTTCTGCAATTCTATTCTGAATTACTGTATCAACATAAGCAGCAACACCTTCTGTATTATTATCGAACACAATAGGATTACCATTTTCATCTTTAAAATCAGAACCGAAACGAGTTTGTAATTGTTCAAGAATACTTGGTTCAGAACCATTTTGAGATATAAGTTCAGCAAGTTCAGCAGCAGTACGGAACACAGTTCCATCAGCAGCAAGAGCATTACCGTTAGCATCAATAGTATAATCTACACCATCAACGTTTACAGTATCACCTTCTGATAATACCACTTCTTCCCCCGTAGAGGAGCTTCCTTGCTGTCCTTCTCCTTGTCCCTGTTGTCCCTGTTGGTTTTCACCTCCATTATCAACAGTACCAGTATTAGCACCTTCGCCTTGTCCTTGTTGTCCTTCTTGTCCAGCACCTTGTTGTCCCTGTCCGGCAGGATTGCCGTTAGCATCAGAGCCAGTACCTTGACCTCCAGTATTAGCAGTATCGCCAGTATCAATACTACCAGTACTTAAATCTAAATCGTTATTACTACTAAAAGTTCCCATAATAAATATGTTTTGATTATTACTTTCACTCAAATGTAATCTAATAATATGAGAAAGCAAACTCTTACTAGTCTGAATACCCTTATTATTAGGTTTAGAATTGCCCGTATTTGTATTTAAGTATTACTAGAGTTAATCTTATCAGCAGAAACTTTGCGTTCGATACAGGGCAAAAGAATGAGCCATTTTAAGACCCGTCACGGCATTTTAATGCTTTCCTTTACAGTTCATCCATTCGATAGGGTAAATGCAACAGAGGCAAAGGAAACGCTATCTACGTCGATTTTATGGGTACGAAAAACCCTACGGAAAGTTCCGTAGGGCATGTCTGAATCATAGAGAATGGTATATAGCTAATTATAACTTAGTATTCACTTCTTAGTAGAACTAGATTTAGACTTAGAACTATCATATCTATTCTTATTCTCTTTAGCTATCTTTAGTTCATTATCTCTATCTAACGCAGAGTTAATCATATCTAAATCCTTAGCTCGTTTCTTTTCATTTAGTTCAGCTTGTTTCAATGATAGTTCAGCAGAATTATCTTGTGGAGCAGTTTGCACAGGTTGATTAGCTAAAGCAGCCATAGCAGCTTCCGTATCCATTCCTTTAGCAAGTAAATCATAATAACCTTTGATTTCTGCTAGCCTAGCATCTTGTTCCCCCTTAGCAGCTATCTGTTCAAGAACAGCTTTATTCTTAGCTTCTTCTAATTGTTGGTCTAATTGTCTAAGTGATTCTTCATTCTTCTGACGAATCTCTTGATAACGATTAATAGCTAGTTTAAGACTGGATATATTACCGGAAGTAATAGCAGCAACAGCAGACATTAAATCTCCATTTTGACTGGCGTTGAAAGCCCACTCTTTAAGTTGTTCAAACTTCTCTGTTTCTCTATCAGAGTTTTTAGCTTTGATTACGTATTGTCCGAGAGTATGATTATTTACATTAAGAGAGACATATTGCTTTCTATCTGACTTATCATAGTAAGAAGTATCTAATCCATCTATCCAAGCTAACTTGGAATTATTTAAATCTATTAGATATTCGTCCTCACGGAACTTATCGAACATATAGTTAATAATAACTGTACCCATTGAACCACGAATAATAGCTTCTTCTGTTGTACCTTTACCAGCACTAGTTGCTATTTGTCCATAACGTTGTGGTGTCATATCTACCATTTCACGAGCACTAGCTTTAATAGATTCAATAAGATTAGATATTTCAGTAATATAGCCGGAGATATTAGCGTCAAGCATTTTAATAGATTGTGCTTTAGTACTATTAATATCTTCCGCATCATCATACGGGAATATACCTTCTGCTGCTATATTATAAATAGCTTCTTCTGCATCTTCTCCAAATAAAGATTTAGCTGCAACAAGAATAAACATCTTGTTCTTAGCTATCATCATCTCTCTATGATAAGAGAAGATATTGATTAATATTTGGAATGGGGTAAGTATTTCTACAATAGAGAATCTTCCCATTTGAGGAAGTACTTCTTGAAGCCCACAATACTGTAATCTAACATCATCATCTAATTGGAAAGGAATAGGTTTAGCACCACCTGGATATATACCAAAGCGTTGACCTCCTATACGATAACCTTCGTAAACTTGTGGTTTATATACATAAGTTATCTCAATATGTCCGAGTTCAGGATTAAATTCAAAATCATCAGGAACAATCATCTCATCAGCTAACCCTACCTCATTAATGTACTTTAGTATCTTAACTTGTGTATAACCTCTCCAATTAACATGCCATACTTCTAAAAGTTCTCCGTTCTTTAATCTTAAATCATAACCATCAGAAGGAAATATCTCTCTATTATCATTCTCATAGCTCTTACACTTTTCAGGAAAATAATAAGTATAAGCATTAAGACTAAGTGTACGAGTAGCACCAACTGTACTAGGATTATAATACTTAGTTATAAACTCTAGTTCTTCATCTGATAGTTCATCAGAGAATTGGTCTATTACTTGATTATAACTCATCAACATTCTACGAGCTACAATATCATACTTAGATACCATTTGTTCTCCATTAGGAACAGGAAACATATCAGTAGTTGGAACCCACTCTTTAACTAGCTTTTTACCACGAACAGTATGGAAACTATAAACTTCCCCTGTAACGATATAGTTAAAATACTCAACTGGAATTATTGTCTCGTTATTAAGAACATCATCAATAACTTCTAATAATTGTTGAGCTTGTGCACTTATTTCATCTATATAATTATCAATAAAGTTCTTTTCAAACTCTTCTGCATCAGCTGCTAATTGTTCAGGGTCAACCTCTTGTATTGGTTGTCCTTGAGCTTCTAGTTGAGCATTTTCAGCTTGTTGTTGCTGTATTCTCCTTTGAAGTTCTTGTTGAAATGCTAACATAGCTCGCTTAACTATATCTTCTCGAATAGCAGCGTCACGAGCCATAATGATTTCAGGATTATTAGCACCAACAATAAATTCATGTTGAGATTTAACATATTCTGATAAATAACGACGAACTACATCATTAATAATATCAAGATTCCTTAGAGTAGCAGGAAATCTTTTAAAGTTTTCCTTCGTAGCATTATAAGGATTAAGTGTTTTACGATAGAACTCGTCAGGCATTTCTCCATGAAGTATTTCAAGAAGTTGTTCTGTCTTAGTTCTATCATTACACGCTAGTCCGGCAGCAATACAATAATCTATTGTTCTACCAGCCCAGTATTCATCCTTTTCAGAATTAGGGACACGCTGTTTAGGCATGTCCCCAAGTCGAGCATTTAGCTTAGCATCAATCATAACAATTCGCTTAGTTTAATAAGTATATTAATGTACCAATTAATAGCACCCGTACTTATTACTATAACTAGCATTAATACGAATCCTATCATTCCGCCAAGCAATGTAGCTAAAATATCCAAGAAATCAAACTTACCGCCATACATTTTATCTTTAAATTCCATGCCTACGGCTAAGCCTACTACTAACATTATTCCTAGTAATCCACATGGGATTGCATAGAGGAAATGTTTTAACCTGTTGCTTTCTGTTAACCAACTCATAATTAATAACGTTTACGATTCCAAAAGTTTTCTTTCTCTGTTTGCACTCTCTGTCTATGTTCAAGCTGCTTTTTAGCAAACTTATCATTAGCAGCCCATTCAATACCACGAACAATCATTTCAGATACACGGTCAAAGTTACCAGTATTAGACCATTTCTTTAACTCTAGTATAGACTGATAATCATATATAGTATGAAGAACAAGCATATCACGACCATCCTCAAACTTCCCTATGGGGGAATACAACATTTCCTTTAACATTCGAAGACCATCAAGTTTAACTGTTTCACTACTAATATCATAACCAATAGTATTAATCTTCTTAGTATTAATATTAGTATCCCATAAATGAACTGGATGATAACCTAAATATTTAACGGCTTTCCACTTCTTAAAATTACTAACTGTTTCACCACGATTAATCTCGACATTAGTTGTACCAAGACAATTATAAGTAATTGCAAAGTAATAACAGATTCTATCTGCTTTCTCTAGTTCATCAGGACGACCATAATACACAGCACATAATCTAGGACGATAACCATTATATATACAAGGATTCATCCAAACTTTAATACTATTATGTGAATGTTTATTAGTAAGTTCTTTCTTATCCTTATCAATACCAACAGGGTCATAACTAATACTATATATTCCCGGAGGAGTGCCTTTAGTTAGCTGACCTGTCTTTTTATCTATGTATTCTACTTTAATTGGATTAAACCATTTACGAATACAACCTTCAGGGTCTTCATTAGAATGACGAGGAACATTCTTAATATAATCAAAGTAATCCTTCTTAAATACACCACCAGTAGCAGCAATACGTTCATTAGGAATAAACTCGAAGTTATCCGAATCATATTCTACAAACTTACCATCTATATAGAAGTTATATTTATTAGACATCTTTAGTTCTTGCTCCCATTCATCTAATATCTCACTACTAAATATATTCTCACTTACAGAACTAAATGATTCACTAGGCATATTAGCATACTGCCCACAATAACTAATAAACTTAGCGAATGATTTACTCTTAGCTTTTTCAGCAGCACGTTCTTCTTCTGCTATTTGAAAACCAAGAGCTATATCAGAATTACCATCATCATCAAGAGAAGTAAGAGTAGCGATTTGATTATCATCGCCAATCTTATAACCTTCAAGTCCCCAACAATAAGGTTTAAAGTAACCACATACTTCTGCTCTACTATCTTTATCCCATACATTTTCAAATGCCATAAAGTTTCTACCTCTAGGGTCATAGAAGTTTTGCTCAAATGTTACCCAACCTGCATTAGCTTTACCAGCAGTACCCCAAGCATTAAGAAAACCAGTAGTAACAGAACCAGTCTTTAGAGTAGGTTCAGTTACATCCATGAAATCATCGAAGTTCTCAAACTCTGACATCTCCTCACACTTGATTTCTCCGGCATCTTTACCAACAGCAGCAGAAGGATTGTTCTTAGTAGATACAGATATACAAGCACTATTCCAACTATTATCGTCAATAATAGCTGTACTAGGGTCTTTATAACCTAATATAAAATCACTAGCATCAATCTTAGCTATACCTCTAGCAAAAGGAGTATTAGATTCATAGAAGATAATTTGCTTCTTCATAAAGTCAGATAGACCTCCTGATTGAACCAAGAACTTATTATCACTAGCCGCATGAATAACAGCACGGTTAGGAGTAAGATTGATAAAGTTAGCAGAACCAATAGCTTCCATATAACTAAATCCACCACGCCTTGTCTTATCATTGATAAGAAACATACCATTTTCTCGACAGAACTGTTTGATTAAGAAGTACCACCACTGACAATCAATGAATCTAGGGAATCCTCTTATCTTACGACCAGTAACTTTACCTTCTTCTACTCGAAGTGTTTTAGTATCTAGTTTAAGAATACGTCCATAATTAATAAAATTATAATGTTCACCAGTAATATAGACATCTTCTATCTCACCAGTTCTAGTGTCCATAAGACATGGAGCTTTAAAACCAACAAGTCTACGTAGAGTTTCCTGTTTACGAAAGTTTATATGAGGCATACTATCTACTGCAAACTTAGTATAAACTCCTTCTTTTTCATAAGTAATAGCAGCAGGACGTAGAAGGTCTGTATTAACAAAACGCTTATGTGGGTCAATATTCATTAAGAATCCTCCGCTTTCTCCTATTAAGAAATGGTCGAATGGGTCTTTATATCCACAGTCTCTTGCGTGCTTATATTTCTTTCCTTTATCTTCTTCATTATAATAAATGAAGAATGGATATTCACTAAGTTCCATACTTACAATTAGTTATTTTAATAGTATAACAACAAGAATAGCTAGCACACCTGTACTAGCTATAAATCCATTACGTTGCTTCTTATACTTTTTAGACTTATTATATTCCTTATTAAGATTAACAATAGCTTGATTACCTACTATTGTTATTCTCTTTATTTCTTCGCGTTGCTTAGATATAATAGAATCCTGCAAGTAGCTATCTCTAACTTTTAGTTCGTATAACTTCTTGTAGGATTCATATTGACTTTTATACTCTTCTGAAAGTATTAACTTTGCATTGGCTATTCTTAATACTTCTTTATCTAGGCGTCGCTTCGCTCCGCCATCCCCCATAAAGGGGTGTGATTGCTGTAAACTATCTACCTTCGTCTCCAACCTTTGGATTCTCAACTCCGATTGGTTTTGACACAAGATATATGAAGCGTTCGAGAATAGCAATACTATCAGTATCACTAATTGCTTTATCAAATTCTTTCTCATACTGATTAGTATTATTAAGAGTATTGAGAATAGAATCTATTACTAGTTGTAAACTATCTCTTTTTGTTTTTATTTCCTGATATATAGTATCAGGAACGATAAGCGGGACTTCTACATTTTCCTTATTAAAAACAAAATTGTTTAATACTCCAATTATAACAAATGGGATTACTACTATTAATAGTCCTATTCCAATACTCTTTAGTTTCATATTATTAAGTCTTTTTCTTCTAACAACGTGTAAGTAAATACATCGCCCCACAAAGGAACAGCTAGGTTAACTATATTCATAAGTTCTCTAAAATCCATACTTCTAGCTAGAACTTGGCAACCAGCAGACCAACCATCAACAACAATACTTGATTCACCTGCTTTATGAATATTAATGCCAAACATTCCTTCTTCTATTGTTGATTCATCACAATCAAGATAAAAGTCTTTATTAGCATCACGGAATACTTTAACAGGTTTATGTTGAACAAGAGCAAGATATTGTCCCTTATGATAACCTTTCTTAAAACAACCACGATACTGACCAGGAACTAGAATTGCACAACCTTTAATATTAACAGGATTAGTAAGACTTTTATAGCCGGGGTCAGTAGTACAAGGATATATAGGAGTATATCTCTTACCATTAGCTGTCCAATAATCAATTATAAAAACATCATTGAACTCATTGCCATGTTCTTTAGAACGAACACCAATAAGATTAAGATTATACTTACCTTTATCAAAATAAGCATAACCTTTATTCTCTAATGTCTTTCTCCAATCAACAGTACGACATCTATCTATTAATAAGTTATTATATTTAGCCATAATATTACATTTATATTATACAAATAAATTCATTTGTTGTTTCTGACTTCCATTAACGGTTTGATAACGGATATTAAGCATAGTATCTATTTCAGGTTCTAATCTAGGAATCTTATACCATTTAGCTGTTTCACTTCTACTTTCATCAATATGAAAACCGTCTTTAAATCTTTGAGGTCTGCCATATTGGTTAAGAACAAATGGAACTTCAATATGACAAAGAGCTAAACCACGACAAGGCAAACCGGTAATAAGATGAACCATTTTAGCATATAGATTTAACTGTAAAGCATAAGTAGTGCCATTACAATTAGGCAGACCACCAAATGGTGGAAGTAAAACATCTTCGGGTTTATGAATCCATTCATCTGTTTCTTGTACAGGACGAACAGTTTTATCTTTCTTATAATATCCTGCTTGAAATCTAAGACCTGTACGATTAGTTTTCCAATCAAGAATAACAAAACCATCTTCACGAATAGGAAGTATATCAATAGTACCACTAAGAAGATACTTAGGAAGAAATGCTCCTATCTCTGAATATATCTTATAATCTCGTTCAGTATAGAACTTAAATACTTTATATATTTCAGGATATTTATTTTCAGTATGTTCAATAAAAGCATCAACATCGAGAAGTCTTACATGACTATCAACAACATCTAAATCAGCAACAGTAACCATTTGTTTACTTTCTTGTTTATTCAGATATTTAATAGCATTGAAGAATTTACTATTCTGACGAATACCATCTTCAAAACTATTATGATAAACATTACCCATATCACAAGCCTTATCTCTTATCTTATCCCATTGATTCTTTATATCTTTGATAGAAGTGTTTTCTTCTTTAGCTTTGTACTTAGCCCAATAATTAGAATCAAATTTAGGAACATACGAATGAATAATAGTAGTAGCACTAATATAAGAATTACCACAATTATCAGCATACTTATGAGTAGGTTCATCAAAGTATAACTTAGTTTGCTTATATTCAGGTTTAACTGGTATCATTTTGTACTTTCGTATTTCCCCCGTAAAGAGGTGTTAACAATGCTATCACTTACCAATCCTAGCTCTCTCTTTTGAGCTTCTACTTGAGCTTCCAAATCACTAGCATCTTTAGCAGACATAGAACTAGTAACTACTTTACCACCACGAGCTTTCTTCTGTTCTATTTCAAGAGCAGCAGCTTGTTTAGCTTCACCTAAAGATTTAATCTGATTAGGAATGATATTAATAATACCATTTAACTTAGTTATCAAATCAATAACTGGTAAAGTATCTTCTGCTTGTAGACCAGTATTAAGTTTGTTAGTAAGTTGTTCACTAATTATATTAGCTGCACGAGAACTATTATGAACTGCTCTAAGAATAGTTTCAAGAGCTTCACCTGCTACACCCATCTTATCTTCATGGTATCTATCAATAAGACGAAGAATAAGAGCATCAGGTTGCCAATCATTAGAAAGAGCGTAATTAGCTCTAGCAGATGCTAAAGCTTCTGAACGACTATATCCCATTTGATTAGGTGGAGACTTAGGGTCGGCTAGATAAAAAATAACTCCGGCTTCTTTAAGATACCGAAGTTTATCTTCACTAGTATCACGAAGATATAACTCTCTTACATCTTTATCCTGTATCTGATAAACGTTAGGAGCAAAGGGATAACCTTGCTCGTCAACGCTAATCATACCTGTTAAATCCAAAGGGGCAATCTTCGTAATCATAACCTTTATTATTTCTTAGTTCAATATAGTAATCAGAATCATTAACTGGCTTCATCTTACTAAAGAAATACATATATAATTTAAAAGACCTTTCATCTTGATTAAACTCTCTAAGTTTTCTTACAGCTAACTTACGATTAAGTCTAACAGTTCGAGATATTATCGAAGTTCTACTTCTAAATTTACTACGTTGAGCCATTCGAGTAGCAACTAAGCTCTTTTTAAATTTCCAATATTCTTCATTAGTAAGTTCTTGCCTTTTAGCCTTCATTACAGGATGATGTTCTATTGCATCTAACTTGGCTTCATTAACAATAAATCCACCAATAAAAGGAATTGAAACTCGTTGTAGACTTTTAATCCTATCAATAATTTGGTCTTCGATATTATCTATAATATCATCTATTATTTCAGCTTCAAGAGGTGTAACACCTAATAAACTAATAATATCAGGACGAGTTACTAATAACTCCTTTTTCTCTTTTAAATCAATAGAAGGCATCTAGTTTATACATTTAGTAAATTAGTAGCTACTATAAACTTTTGAGGTTTACCACTAGGAATAAGACCTTCGACAGAGTTCTGACCTTGAATATCAGTAAGACGAACAATCTTATATCCAATACAAACTACTGTTTCAGCAATAGTAGTAATAAGTTTGCCATTGTCACCTTTCTTTTCAGTAGTAACAGGGGTTACTTCTGTACCAAGCAAACTAATAACAGAACCACTTCCAACTTTACGGAATATCTCACCACGAGCAATACTAAGATTTAAGTCTTGGTCGCCACGAATAAATTCAGCAAGATTATAAGGAGTAAGTTCATTACTACGAGGATTACAATCTATACCAGTAAATACATCAGATGGAGCAACATATAAGAAACGATTAAGCATAGCTCTATCTTCTTCTTTAACATCATCGGCATAGTTAGTCTTAACTAATATAAATCTAGTACTACCAGTACCCTTTAAATCAGGATTGATAATCTCACGAAGTTTAGCAGTCTGAATAATAGCGACAATACCAAAATGCTTAAACGGAGTTATATCTTTAACTCGGTCAGAAACATATTTGAAATCAATTTCTCCGATGTGTTGAGGAACTAGGAAAGTTTCTCCTTTAGTTTTGTTCTCTAAATGTAACATGATTACTTTAATTAGATTGTTAATACTATTAATTAAGTTGACTAGCATTACTAAAAGTAATATATGCACTAGTCATTAATAGTACAAGTATACGAATAATATTCGTACTATCAATATCTAACTCGTTAAAAAACCTTTAGAATTGTATTCGCTATATAATTCACATCCATTCACACTAGTTCACATTAGTACACACTCTAATACAAGTCCACTACTTAACTAAAATATTGACTAAATCTTACCATTCTATTTTTACAATCCTAATGCTAAATCTTCGAACTCTTCGATAGAAGAGGAGAAAGGGCTTACACAATAAGACCCAGTAGACAACTAATACCATATAATATAAGTAAGACCAATTAAGGACTTAAAGGAATTGATTAGACTAATAGGACTAACTAATAGGATAATTCTTCTATAAGAAGAGTTAGACTACTAACAACAATAGATATACAGAAGGGAATTAGAAATACTATTAGAACTAACTAATGTATATAGAATTAGGAATAGGACTGGAACTACTATTAGAAATAGAATTAGGAATAGGACTAATAATGAACTTAGAAATAGGATTGGGACTATTAGAAGAAATAAACTTAGAGGTACTACTATTAGTGCTGCCCCACAAAATAATATTTTTCGTGAATATATTTTTATCGAGACGAAGCTCCTACCACTCACCGCCCCCTACTCCAAACCAATTCCAATACCCCCGTCAAGACCAAATGACCTTAAACATATTGCTATTGATTATTAATTATTAAAATTATAAAGATTATGAAGATTACTAATGATGCAAATACTACCATTATTGGTAGTAACACAATTGTTGTTATACCTAACAGTGATAGTATTACTGCTAATGTTATTGTTGCTTGTAACAATGGTTATAGTTATAGAATCAGCAAAGAGTGTTACGTTGCTCTCGAAGAACTATTCAAAGAACAGATTGGTAAGATTGAATCTAATGAACCTATCATTGTTAAAGAGTAATGGTGTTCTTGGTATTATTGCTAGTAGCAGTGGCTATGACTACTGCTACTTATCTATCTGCTATTAGAAGACAGAAGCGGGATTGGAGAAAGTATGGTCGTGCAGGTGAAACCTACGACAAGTTTTGTTCACGTTATTACACTAGATACGTATGAATATTAGTGATAAACTAAAAGTGGTACACTTAGCATTAAGTATGCTAGGTGTGCCAGTACTCATACATCTAAGTTACATTAAGTTGTATGATAACCATGTGAATAGCTTTCTAATACTATTAGTAGTGTTAGTACTTATACTAGATGCTAACGATGTTGTTAAAGAACTATTGGCTTAATCAAACCAAATGACTTTAAACATATTGCAGTTACTATCAAACCAAATGACTTTAAACATATTGCCATTGTGTGTGTAGTCGGGATGCATATTGGTTGAACAGTTGCCGACTGATTTATAACATTTAATTCGTTTTATTATGGGAACAAGAGTTAATGATGCTGCTAGAAAGGCAGCCGAAGCAGCTGCAAAAGCTGCAAAAGAAGCTGCTGATGCAGCAAGTGCTAACGCTGAAACAGTTGCTACCGATGCTACTGCTGATGAAGCTGCTGACGCTCGTATAGTTGACCTATCCGAGTATCATGGACAGGAAGCAGACGATATTACTCGTCTGTTGCTTGACCGTCCTGATTTTGAGAATCACGACAGCTTAATGATTACTAATATCATTGATAATAGTAATCGTTATGCAGGTGCTCTTACTGTTGTTGTTAATCGCAACATTCCACAGTTTGTTAAAGATGCTGCTAGTGGTACTTATGTCGAGTCTACGACTCGTAATATATTTACTACTCGTATTCAGCTTGCTGCAATTCTTAAAGGTCAGGGCGAGCCAATGCTTGCCAATGCTGTTATGACTGCACCTCTGTCGGTGTTGCACGTTATCTTTAAGAAAGCTCGCATTAGTGTGCTAGGTCACGTGCTTGGAGCAGGTGAAATATTTGTAAATCCGTATGCCAGTAAAATGGCTAAGGAAGAACGTGTCAATGAACACGACCGTTACGAGTATTTCCCGTACGAATTAAGTATGCGTACGCTATCTTTGCAAGATGAGATGTTCGTGGCAGACATGTTGGCTAAATACCAACCTGATGCAGAGGGTGCAGCTTAACCAGTTACGTAGGAGAGGGAAACCTCTCCTACTAAACTAAGAATACACCATTCGGCACGTGTTCGACAATACTCTCGACTTGTGTTCGCTAACTGGGATTGGGAACAACCCTAGTCACCTGATAAGCGAAACGCTACAACTGATAAGCGAAGCTAACCAGCTGATAAGCTAAAACTATAAACTAATTTAAATAACAAAAGTATTATGAAGATAGATAAAAATAAAACTATAATAAACATAGATGTTATAGCTGTTGATACTCTTGAAATCACATACGATAATCATACAACTCAAATGATTCATCCTAATGATATAACCGAATACATATCTAAGCTAAAAGCTAAGATTAAAAGACTATCAGACATATTATCAAAGATTGACTAGTTAGCAAGCTAAAATCGCCTTTCGACGACGTTTCTCTTAGACGGATTCTAAATAACAAAGTGGACTTATATATATATATATATATATATAAAAGTCAGGCAACACTTGCGCGCGTACCTTATTATATACGTGCGTGTACGCGTGCGTATAATAGGTACACGTGCGTCCGCCCACGCGAAGTATAGGTAATAGGATTATATTAGGCGAAATTGTCTATCAGACAATCTCGCATAAATTCCTCCCTCGATGACTATTGTCGTAGACAATAGGAAGAAGCTCACACAATCACACCAATAACAATAAATAGTATCAATAATATCAAGAGTATTACTAGTATTGACAATATCAATGCTCGGAAGGGTCGCTAAGGCTCCTCGTTAAGCTAGATAGTAGAGTAGACAATAGAGTGAGATAATAGTAGTGGAGTAAGAATAGTTAGAAGATGTAGATAAGAGAGATGAGTTGGTTAAGTAGTGGGACTACTCCCTCTCTCACCTCTACTCCTTCATTCTAACTCACCACTCTAATCTACAATGTTACGACTACTACTTAAACCACTTCGTCTATGGAGTTAGGATTTGAATCCTATTTGCATAATAGTACTATTACTAATTGTTGGTTGTTAATCGTCTAATCCAATTAGAACTTTGTTCTAATAGTCTTAGAATATGATAGTTAGGATTTGAATCCTATTCTTATAATAGTCCACATTATTATTGTACCAATAGTGCTTATAATAGTAATCCACATTATAATAGTCCTAGTCGTTGTTGATTGTTGGTAGTACTAAGTTCCTACTACTATCGTAGTAGTCCTTAGGATTAGAATCACAATACTAATACTATTATTGTAGTCGTTATTATTGTAATTGTCTCTGTTGTTAGTCCTCTATAATAGTTTCACTATTATATCGGATTGATAATTCTAATAGTATTATTATATTGTCTACTATTATATTATAGTTGTTTATTATTAGAGCGTCACTACCATTGTCTTTGACAATAGTAGTTCAAGCGATTCCGGTAATAACAATACTATGTATTACAACTTATAACAGAAGTAATACTATTGGTAATACTATTATTAATAATTGTATTATTGTGTAGCTTGACTTGTCACGCTCGCAAAGCTCGCTGTCTCCCCCATAAAGGAGTGACATTACTGTACTTCTTCTGTTCTCTATCTTATCCACTTATTAACTTATATTATTATGTCTAAATACGATATTACTATCTTATCATTACTATTTATTATAACTATTATTAAATGTAATGACTTTCTTCTTAATAGTAGGATTACTCTTACTACTATGATGTTCTCTTTATTAATGATTGCATCTACATTATTTGTATTTATAATGATATTTAATATTGCTTCATCATGACAGATTATCAGTTCCATATATTTCTATCTTTGATTTGGATAGTTATATTCTTCTGTTATTTGATATTTAACTATCTTACTTGTAAGAAGGTTCGTATCACTTACTCTTTGATTCAAGCTATTATTACTTTTATAATAGTTAGTCTATTTGTCTCTTATATTATATAGAGACTTTGTACTTTTAAAATTAAATTCTTAATAATTAATACTTGTATTTATGAAAGCTGTTGTAATTGATAAAAAGCATTTAACTCTTGTGTCTCATACTAATGGAGTTACTATTGTTGAAGCTAGTGGTTGTATAATTGATTTAGATTTTCAATCACTTGCTTCTATTTTTGAACTTGCTGATTTTGGTAATACTTATACTATTAAAGATTGTGATGAGATTGAATCTCTTAAATCTAATAATAATGAGTTGACTGAACGTATTAAGTTTCTTGAAAACCAACTTGTTAATAGTGATAATAGAATTACTGAATTACGTAATCAAATTAATGGTCTTAATAATGAACTTAATCTTCGTGGAGAACGTATTGCTCAATTAAATAAGATTATTGAAGAGAAAACTAATAGTCTTATTGAGTTAGAGAATGTTGAATATGAACTAAATAAATGTCGTGAAACAAATAATGCACTTACAGAAAAGTTAGAAAGTAAAACTTCTGATTTAGCTGAAAGAACTTATTGGTTCAGATATTATAGACGAGCATTTCGTACTGTTAAGGAATATCTTAAACCTGATGAAAAATATGGTTTCGATTCAAGTGGTTATAATATTACTAATAGCATTGATAGCAAGTTTGTTATATCATTTAAAGATAGAAGTATTGCTAGTAGAGCTTTTAATGAGTTGAGATATTCTGTTTCTCCTAGAAATGTATTATCTAAGTATGCAAATGATATTATTGAATATAATGTTGGTGCTATGAATATATATTTTATTGAAGGAACTACTCCTGCTGTTGTTCGTAAGTTCAATAATGAAAACTTTACTATTACTTGTAAAGATTTCTATTCTGCGGAAATAATTAATACTCTTCTTAATTGCGGTTTTCCTGTTAATGATATTATTACTTCTTATGAACAATATATAGTATGTAATATCAATTAATAAAATTATTAGTATTGTTTGGTATTTCAATTATTTATCACTATACTTGCACCTGCATTATAAATTTTACGATTATGTATGACGAAGGTGTAGAGTTTCCCATTTGTGGCATAGTAGCTGATATAGACTATCTCGACTGTGAGATGGCTAATAATTGGAATACTGGCAATACGTTAAGCGAGGATAATATAGACCTCGATTTAGATATAACTCATATTGAAGATTAATTAATTAAATACTAATAGTTATGAATGAAAAGAAAGAAGTTGATGTTCTTAGTAAGAAACGTCCTACTGTCAATGAGTTAAAGACAGAAGTTATTCGTCTACGTAAATCTAATGAAAAGTCTGATGCTGGTCTTAATCATTATAAGGCTATGTATGAGAATATTTGTAATGAAGATAAAGCTCTTCGTAGTATGTCTTCTAAATTAAGTGCTGCTAATAATCAATTGGAAGCTAATAATAAAGCTCTTAAAGACGGCATTAAATTTCTTGAATCTAAGTTAGATAAAGCTAATAAAGATTACGAAGAGCTTAAAGCTAAAAGACAGTATAATACTGTTGGTTTTGTTATTGCTTCTCTTGTTGCTCTAGGAGCTGTTGCAGTTATTATTTTACGTTTAGTATAATGCCGATACGTACTCTATTTAATTAATATCTGACAAAAGGGTTAAATAAATGTCGGTTTCCACTCTATTAAGATTATTCAGGTCGTGAGACTAGAGTAATATTAGTAGAGTTTTTTATTGTCTAATTTAAAAATTTACTATAATGAAAGAAATTATTGAAGCTATTATTGCTGCCGCTATGTGTTCTGATTCCGAAGCTATTGATAAAATTAAAGAAGATTATCGTAGAAGTTTTATTTCCGGAGAATATAATAATAAAATTAAAGAAGATATAGAATCTATTAATGTCAAAGGATTAAATAATCTTCTTAATGATATTCTTGAAGCTGATTATCCTATTGAAGATAAGATTAAAGCTATTGAACAATGGGATGATATAATGACTAATTATGTCAAATATATGGAAGAACTTCGTGATAAAACAATGGAAGGTTATGATAATCTTTGTAAGAAGTATCACGAGAAACAAACTAATACCTATTCCGCATTCTATACTCGTACTAACCTTGTTATTCTTGATAAGAATAACAGACTTAGAAATTCTTTCAATGGTGAAACAATGACTCTTTATAAAGGTAATAGTCTTGATGAAGCCGTTAGCACAGTTGAAGGATTTCTTAAAATCAATACTAAGTACCACTGTGTAGATTATCGTAAGATATATAAAGATTGATATTTTGTTTGTCTGTTTTAGTTAAACTAAAATTTTGTCGTATTGTAGTATAATAACTATTGTTCGTGAGAATTATAGCTATTGGTTTTATGGAATTATTAATTGAATAGTACTGTTCGTGAGAATCGTGCTATTACTTATTCTGATAGCTCTGATGATGACTAATCTAAGTTGAAACATTAACCAAATGGTTGAAGTAAGGGAAATCCTCTTCGTAAAATGTCAGCTATAAATACATAGTATTTGTGTTTGTTACAAGTTTATTAATTACTGTCGTGAGATAGAAGAGAACTTAATTTAATTTTTACCCCTAATTAAATTACTGTCGTGAGATAGAATTAGGACTTTATAATGTTAATTATTTAGCTTGGAGCAGAAGCGTCTGCTCCTTTTTCTATGATTATTAATTAAAACTATATATCGACATGGAAGAAAAAGAATTTATTAAACTAGTTAGAGAACTGCAAAAGTTGCAGGTAAAAGTATTAGGTAAAGAATATCTATCTATTGATATTCATCTTGGTAGAGCTAAACCTACTACTTATGTTGGTTTCTATTTATTCATTTATGATAGTGAAAACAATATCAAAGAACTATATAGTAAGACTCTATATAGTACTTCTTTGTGTAGTGATGAAGTAAGAAACAATAATACTGTTGTTAATAGTGAAACTCTAAATGAAATAAAGAAGAAAGTAAGAGAATCAGTACTCCTTTATGGGGGAAGAAAGCGGAGCGAAGCGGAGCGGTCAGATGCTCCTATTAAATAATAATTAAATACTAAACGTAATGATTAAAAAGAAAGTAAAACTTGGAAGACAAGAGAAAAGCTATAAGTTAGTAGTTTTTACTCTTAATGTATTTGAAAGTGTTAAACTCGTTAGAATGGAAGAAAGGAGACGTATTCTTAGTTATGCCAAAGCTAAATGAGTTTAAACAAAATAATGGTAAGCTCATTGTCACAACTGGTAAATGTCTAGTTTGTGGTGATGAGCTTATTGTATTTGGTACAGAAGAAATATATGTCTGTCCTAAGTGTAAGGAAATACTAGACGGTGGTAATTGTTTAGTTCTTGAAACTATGTTTGTTGAAGACGATAGAATAGTTACTGCTAGAAATTGTATTGTTCCTAAAGACCAAATGCATACTAATGTTCCTATTGTATGTATGCCCTCTGATGAATTTAATAAGTTATACGAAATATATAAAACTAAAGCTAATTAATATGGTTATAAACTTAAAACAATATATTAATCCTGATGGCATATTAGAAGTATATTTTGAAGGACTTAAAGCTGTTATATCTCACGATAAAGATTGTAATGTTTATCATTGTATTATTATAGATGTTCATAGCGATAGATGTTGTGAAATTATTCCATTACCAGTACATGTAGATACAGATAGATATAAAATAATGTTTCGTAAGAATACTGGTATTTGTGTAGAACCTAATGAATCTATTTTCTAATATCATGGGACTAAGTTTTAAACTATCTGCTGTAAATGAGGAAAAGAAGATTCCTCGTGAGAAAGTAATAATGCAAATTGTTGTAGGTACTATTGTTCTACATAATAATGAATATAAGTTCAAACCTAAAGGTACTGATGAACTTATTACATTATCTGAACGTTCATACTCATGTAAAGGCTTTAAGACAATATATACTCGTGCATTGGATAGTCATGGTAGACCTACTAAGATTGTTAGATGTACTGATGCTTATTGTACTATGCCTAGTTGTTATATTCCATTTAAGATAGGATTACCAGTTAAAGGTTATATTCTTAAATGTCGTGATAATATTGATAAATTTTTATTGAAATGCAATGAATTTTGAAAAGTTTGATGATGCTAAGAAAGATGATAGTGTCTTAAATAGTTTTACTCGTGACCAAAAGATTGCTTATGAGAATCTTGTAGCCTTTATAGAAAAAGGTTATGTTGAAGGCGATTATAAACGTGCTCTTATTGGTTCTGCGGGTACTGGAAAAACATATATGATACGTGAAGTAATAAAGAGATGTGGTTTAGCTAAATCTGTTATTGGACTTGCTGCTCCTACTCATAAAGCTGCTCGTGTTCTTCGTTTGTCTACTGGATATGCTACATCTACTGTTGCTAGTGACTTAGGTTTAAGACTTAATACAGATGTTACTGATTTTGATGTTAATAATCCTCCTTTTGACCCTTTAGCTGAAAAGAAGATTAAACAATATAAATTATATATTGTTGATGAAGCATCTATGATTGGTATTAATCTTAAAACTCTGATAGAAAGAGAATGTGAACAGTTTAAGTGCATGTTGATTTACATGGGTGATGCGCACCAGCTCCAGCCAGTTAAAGAAACTCGCTCACGTTGTTTCGATAATATTAAGTTTTATACTCTTAGACAGATTGTAAGACAAGAAGAAAGTAATCCTGTTAGTGAATTATTAAGGATATTGAGAAAGGATATTGATAATAGAACTTGGAAGTTCCTAGAGTTTATCAATAGAAATCGGTATGCTTTTGATTCTACTCAAACTAAAGGATATTATACTTGTGGTGCATTTGAGTTTCAATCTCTTGTAATAGACGGATTTTATAATGAAGAATTTACTAGAGATGTTGATACTTGTCGTCTCGTTACTTATACTAATAAATCTGTGTCTGACTGGAATAAATTCATTCGTAAGAATATTATTGAAGATAGTGGTAAAGCAATTCTAACTAAGAATGATTTAGTAATGTCTTATAATACTTTTATTGATGATTTTAAAGAACCTATTATTATTAATTCCGAAGATTATATAATACATGATATTAAGAACTTTACTAATAGAGATAATATTCATGGATTTAATGTAACCTTCATACGAGTTAATGGTGGTAATAGAACTAAGCCTTTATTTGTAGTAGACCATTCTGATTTTAATAATGCTATGCTTTATTATAAATTAGGTGAATCTTATATTTATAATGCTATTAATGCTGATAAATATAATAGAACTAAACGTTGGAAAGAATACTATGAATTTAGGGAAAGAAACTTATTATTAGTTAATCTATTAGATAAAGCTACTAATAAGATAAAATTCAGTCGTGATTTAGATTATGGTTTTGCTCTTACTGCAAATAAAGCACAAGGAAGTACTTATGCTGATGTGTATGTAGACATAAATGATATTGTATTTGATACTAGAACTGGTAATCCTTGGGGAAATATAGATGAAACCCTTCGTAGATTATATACAGCTTGTAGTAGATGTAAAAATCGTTTATATTTGTGTTATGGACAATAAATAAAGTATAAGTATGAACTCTATGTGTTATGATGTCGAAGTAACTAGAAATTACTTCTCGGTAGTATTTGTTGATTTACGTAGTTATCTCAAAATATTTAGTGATTGTGTCGATAATGATGGAAAAGCTATTCCTCTTGTTGATAAACTTACTATTGCAGAGATAAAACAACGTTTAGAAACAATACCTAAGAAACGTTTTGTTTTATATGAAGATGATGATACTGATTTATTCAGTTTATTATATTGGTTACAACAGAAAGCAGATTATTTCGGATATAATAATCGGAAGTACGACCGCTTAATGTTGAGTGCATTGCTCATGTATTATAATCAATTTGATAAACCTAGTAAGTTAATCACATTCTTATATGAAACATCACAGAGAGTTATTCGTAGTTCTAATAATGATACTCTTTGGACTGATAATTTTACTTCTCTTATACTTCGTAATAACGTTGCATTTAGGGATTTAGATTTGTTCCAAATATTTAGGTTAGACCATTATCATAAAAGTCTTAAACAGACTTCTATTAATATTAAATGGTATAATCTAAAAGAGTATACTATGCCACCTATTGGTGATTTAGATAGACATTATTATCACGAGAGATTACCCGAAGCAAAGGGAATGACTGATAGAGAACTTAACATTCATTATCGTAATGTATTTGAGCGATTTATTCCTAAAGAATATCTTAATGAAATGGCTGATTATAACGACAATGATGTATATATTGTTGCCGAGCTAATCAGAATGAATCAGGAAGAAGTTCTTTTAAGGTATCGTATTAGTGAAGAATATAAGGTAGATGTGTATTCTGCTAGTAGAAGTACAATAGCTGATAAAGTTATTGTTAAACTATATAGTAAGTTTACTGGTCTACATCCTAAAGCCTTTATTGATACTAAGACAATACGTAGGAAAATTTTGGTTTCCGAAATCTTGTCAGATAAAATCGCATTTTCGACCCCTGAATTGAACGATATTTTGTCGGGCATACGTTCGCTAACCCTACGTGGGGAAAAGGGCGAATTTGACAGGGAATTTACCTTCATGGGCACGTCATACACTATCGCAACAGGCGGTTTACACTCAAACGAGATTCCGAACATTTACCATAGTTCTGCTGATTATTCAGGTGCTACTGATATTACTGTTGGTAATCCTTACGATAGTAATGGTGCTGTTGGAGTTAGTACTTCTGATATATATATCTGTGACTTTGATATTAATTCAATGTATCCTAATATTATTAGAAGTCTTAAAGTATGTCAGAAACATCTACTTCCTAAAGCATGGTTTCGTATAGCTGATACTATTGTTGATGAACGACTAGAACATAAATATTTAGCCAAAGATAAATCTCTTGATGTTATAGAAAGAGATAAACATGCTACTGCTGCTGCTTGTCTAAAGATTGTAGCAAATGCTGGTATATTTGGTAAAATGGGGAGTGAACAATCGTTCTTATGTGATAAAAAAGCAATGTATCAAGTTACTATTAATGGTCAGTTATTCTTATTGATGTTAATAGAGAAACTTGAACTTGCAGGGATTCATATAATAAGTGCTAATACTGACGGTATTGTTTCGATAATACCTAAAGATAAGTTCGAATTATATTGTAATCTTTGTCATGAATGGGAAAAAGTAGTTGGTTTAACTGGTGAATTTACTCCTTATATTAAATATGTTACAGAAGGAGTAAATAGTTATCTTACTGTTAAACCAAATAATGGCAGAAAGTTCAAAGGTAGAATGAATCCTAAGATGTTCTTAGAGGATTTATCTAAAGGATATAATTCTCCTATTGTAGCTAAATGTGTTACTGAATACTTTATTAATGGTACTCCTGTTATGGAAACTCTTAGAAATGCTAAATCTATTCTTGATTTCTGTCGTACTCAAAATGTTAATCATAAGTATAGACTAGAGTTTACTCATGTTGTAGACGGAAAGATAAGAACAGATGTAGTGCAGAGGAATACAAGGTTTTACATCTCCTCTACGGGGGGAACATTGATGAAAGTCGAGAGTATGGGCTGGAATGAGCGTAACGAAGAACAAGTTAAGAAAAGTTCTCTATGTGCAGGTCAACGTGTTTCTATATGTAATACTGTTGATGATACTGATATATCTGAATTAAATGTTAATTACTTATATTATTATAATGAAGCTATGGCTATCATAGAGCCAATAGAACAAAGTCGTAATAATAAAGGTAAAGGTAAACGTTTAGTTAAGAAATACTATGGAATGAGAAATACTTTATTTGATTGATAAAATGGATATAGAAAAGATATGTATAAATAATCTAGGAAAGGAAGTTAATTATGGTAGTTTTAAAGGTATGGTAGTAGGTTATAATATAGTATTAGGATTCTTAATCTTATCTCTTGTTGAAGATTGTGGTTGGAATACTATTGAACATACTGATATTATTCTTCTACGTAGTCCTCTTAATCGTAGTTATGTTCTTGCTAATCCTAAATATTATACAGAACAACTTGTATTATGAATGATGTAACCGATATTTATAATGAAGCTGCTAATAAATGGTCTGCTAACAAAGGCGTGGGTAGTGTTATTCTATCCGAACCACTAAGTGTAATGAACTTTGTTACAATGGTGTTAGATAAAATGGTAGCTAAAACTCCTGATTTAACGTCTCTTATTATAACAGAGACTATGGAAGATAGGGCTAACATTAATTATTATCTCGATAATACTTCTGAATTTAAAGAGATTCATAAACAATTGATAACTGATAAGCGATGTCTTATACTCACTCGTGATTATGTTGAACGTTCTCCGTATAAACCTAGTCCTAGTAGTCATAAAGATGTACTTATTACTATTAATGTAAAGAAGTTCAGAAAGATTGCAGAGAAATATAGTGGTAACTATTTTAAGTTTAAACTACTTGCTACTAATGCTATTGATAGTGTTGCTGATAATGCTGTACTTATGTATAAGTATGCTCCTAAAGTATATGAAATTAATTATGCTCACTTAATTAATCGTTCTATTCATTCCCCCATAAAGGAGTACCAAAAGGGTGTTATTCTAACTGATGCTGATAGAATCTATTATGATAAATGTAGCCAATATATTAATGAAAGTGTTACTATATTTGGTACTTTTGAAAAGTTAGAAGAATGTCGTGTTGGTAATACTAGACTTAATATTGCTGCTGAAACTTGTAGATTACAAGTAGCAGAAAGTAATGGTTGGTCTGCTAAAATGGATATGACTGATGCAATGTGTCGTAAGATTGATGAATTATATAATCCTAGTGCTTTAGTCGAGAGAGTTACTCAAACTTATAATATTATTAGAGAACGTACTAAGGTAGTTACTGATAATATTGTTAAGCTAGATGTAATACTTGATATAGTTAAGGAAAATATAGGCAAAAGAATACTTATTATTTCAAAGAATGGAGTGTTTGCCGGTAAGATAACAGAGTACCTAAATGCTAATATAAAATACGAAGGTAAATCTATTATGACTAATGGTGAGATATTCCAAACTGGAATGAGTATTCTACAATATGACTATTGCGGAAACTATCACAATGATATGGAAGGAATACAGGCTTACGATAAAAAAGGTAAACCGAAAGTATATAAGACGGGAGCTAAAATCGGACAGCCAGTAATCATGCAAGCAAGAGCGCAGAGAACGCGAAATTTGGAGCTATTTAATGACGACTATATGAAAGTACTGTCGGCAAATAATTCTATTGATACGAGCTTTATAGGAGTTGTAGATATAGTGATTTTCACTTCACCTCTTTGCAGCTCAATACGAGACTTAAAATATCGAATACCTAATCTATCTTTTAGTTCCGTACCTAATATAATATATAAGGTATATTGTAAAGGTACGAATGAAGAAAAGAAGCTAGCAGAAACGAAAGGAGGAAAAGACTATGAAATAGTTAAAGATAGTGAAAATGATTTCATAATAGGAGAATAATAGATGCTAATCTTTGGAGTTATAAAAGAAATTAGTATCTTTGTAGAGTAATCAATAAGCGACCTTTGAAATAATGGAAGAAGTAAAGACAGAGAATGAAAAGACTCTAGCTAAGACAGAACCAAAAGCAAAACCTACTACTAATAATAATGGTATGGTTGCGGCTTCTGCTCTGAATACACTAGACATTTACAATCCCGATGATAGGAGTAAGTTAGAGTTGTATCTGAAATCAGTAATGTCTAGTGATAAGTGCGGTATTAAGACTATTCAAGATGGTCTTGCAATATATAGTCGTGCTAAAGAACTAGGTTTACCATTTACTAGTTGTATTGAACATCTAGGAGTTATTAATGGTAAAACTACATTAGACGTTCACTTAATTAAAGCGTTATTATTGAAGGCAGCTATAACATGGGAATGCACTAAAGATTATATAGCTCTGTATGAATATACAGACGGTAATAATGTTTATATTGATAGTAAGATACCAGAGTATTGTAGGAGATTCAAAAGCAAGAAAGAAGCTGATGAATTTAATGCTAGTTCTGATAATGACGAAATTGGTATTTATCCAGTTAGGAATTATCAAGATTATAATGGTACTATATATAAGGAATATCAGCTAAATAATAAGTTCGGGGTTGCAGCTAATCAACAACAAGCTAAAGACATTGCAGCTAAGGGATTAGTTCCAATCTTCCGAATACCTAATGTTCCTTGTGATTATATTACTGAATATAAACTTACTCGTGTAGTAGATAACAGAGTTATTACTAGTATAGGACATTTTAGTTATAGTGACGCTGTAACTGCTGGACTTGCTAGTAAAGATACATATACTAAATATATGAGAACTCTTATTGGACATAGAGCGTTTACACTAGCTGCTCGTGATATAGCTGCTGATGTTATACTTGGTTGTATGGAAACAACAGAAGCTAAGATAGTAAACAATATGAATATCAGTGATGCTGATATTATAGAGATTTGATAGTAATAGAAGTCTAACTATTACTAATCAATAGATACGAAATAAGACAAAAACTAATTTTAATTGCTTATGGAAGAATACAAAATCATTGAAGGATTTCCAAATTACGAAGTAAGTAATCTAGGGAATGTTCGTAATAGATATACTAAACAAATTCTTAAACCTAGAATAGATAGAGGTCATGCTAGAGTTTGTTTATATAACTATTTAGAAAGAAAAAGCAAAGTATTAATACAAGTTCACAGATTAGTGATGAATCATTTTAATCCAACTACTCTTGAAGGTCTTGTTGTTAATCATAAAGACGAGAATCCTTTAAATAATAGACTGGATAATCTTGAATGGACTACTAATGCTTGTAACCTAGATTATAGTAATGTGAGCGAAAAGAAATCTTTAAAGTTGTCCTTACCTATTGTCGGTAAGAATATAAGCACAAGTGAAGAGATAGTATTTCGTTCTGCTACAAAAGCTGCTAAGTATATTGGTTATAAGATTCAAGGTACTATTTCAGAAGCTATTAGAAAAGGAAAAACAAATAAACCTATTCATGGTTATACGTTTCGGTTAGCCAATTCTAAAGAGATAAGTTCTCTTGGCGAATCCGAGCTATATCATAAATTTAATAATTATTAACTTTTAAAATTTTTACAATTATGGGACTTCAATTTGGCATGAGCGCTGTTCAAAGCGGTAAGAGAGTGATGCAAGCTAGTAACGAACCTACATTGACTGCTAACAGTACTAAAGCTAAGTTTAGCTTGGCAGGTGCAGTAACTCGTATCATGGGTCTTGTTCCCGGTGATAACGTACAGTTTGTTAGTAATATTGCTGATATTGATGCAGCTATTGCTGAACGTGATGCCGAAGTAATGGCATGGTGCGAAGAGAACAATGTTGAGTTTGGTACAGAAGCTGCTCGTGCTGCTCTTATTCAGAACTTCGGTGAATATGGTATCTGTAAAGGTGTACCTTTGTTCGAGAAGAACGGAGAAATCAAACTTGCAGGTGTTCGTATGACTGCTGAACAGAAAGCGGCTGCATTTGAACTTAACAAAGAAAGAATCGCAGAAGAAGTTGGTAAGTCAGTAGAAGAAGTTACTATTGATGACTACAATCCTACTACTCGTGCTTACTCCGGTGCTCGTACTTCTACTTCTTCCAATCTTACTGGTCTTGGTTTGCCGTTGACTTTCTCCGATTCTTCAATGTGGTCGGAATTGAAAGAAAATCTCGGTGACGAAGCAGAGAAGTTTAACCGTGTATTTGAAGTTAACTTGAACGAACCGTTCGTAGTTGCTGTTGAAACTGGTAAAGTTATTGGTGATGAAAAAGAAACTGTTGAAGTTAACGCTTACAAGATTTCTTTCAAAGCTGATGAAGAACCGATTGCTCGTCAATCTTCTAAATAAGAACTTCTTCCGGTTAGATAAAAGCTAGATTATAAAGAGCTAAATTCTTAATTGAATTTAGCTCTTTTTTATTTGGTTATAATTTAAAAAATTATTATATTTGGAAACTTTGCAATAAACAATAGCAAGCCTGTACAACTTGTTGTTGTTAGTATTAATCTTTATAAAAACAAATTTTATGAGTACTCAAAAAGAAGAAAGTGCTAAAGTAGAAGAACCAGTAGTTAATCAATCAGCTAATAATGCTGCAACTACTGCAACTAAGAAGCGTCGTAGAGGTATTAGTAATGAGACAAGAACTACTGCTCGTAAGAAGTTCTCTCATAAAGATGCTATTAATAACCTTTGGTTATTTGTTGGACATCTTCATGCTCGTGTTGCTTGGGTAACTATGAAGGAAGATAACAATATGCGTCCAGCATTTGCAGGAAAAGCTATTCCACAGCTTGTTATTGAAGCTACTTCTCTTCATACTAATCCTGCTGATGTTCGTGTTGCTAGTAAGACATTTTGGCCCTATGAAAGTAATGTTGACTATATTCCTGGCGGTGCTAAAGAGAAGTTTATTAATATGGACTTTGCTTGGATAAAACACTTCCTTGATGTGGTTGTATTCAAAGGTCGTGAAATGACTGATGAAGAATCTGAAATGCTTGAACTTGGTTATGTTGATTATGACGATAACGGTCAGTATGAACCAGTTGAAGTAGAAGATGTTATCAAGGCTTGGGGAGTTCTGTTTGACAATGTAGTTAAACTTGTTGAAACAGGTGGAGAAAATGGTAAATCTGCATTACTTGATAAGACAGGTAAACCTAGACAATTTTGGTTCAGACTTAATCGCTATTATAAGAACAAAGGTGATTGGGCTTTCTCCGGTCAAGGTTCAGAAGAAGGCGATTTGGTATTCCCAAATATTGTAGGTCAAGGAATCTTTGAAGAACAGTTTATGCTTGATGCTAACCATTTCAAAGAACCAAGTCTAATGTTCGACATTACTAAAGAACGTATTGCTCCAATGGAAGGTGTACAGTCTAAACAAAGAAAAGCTCCTAATCTTGGAACTGCTGCTGGTATTGGTGGTATTCCTATGGGTGCAGGAATTGTTAATCCATCTATGCCTATGGGCGGTTTTGCAGGTGGTGTAGCAGGTGGATTTGTTTCTACTGAAAGTTCTGCTTTTGCTCCTGAAACAGAAGATAATGGTGGACTTCCATTCTAAGTAATCCAAATATATTTCGTTAATAATGTTATAAGCCTAGTGTAAAAGCTAGGCTTATTTTATCTAGTTATACTATGCGTAGAGGAATAAGACAAGACTTAACAAAAGAGTTTATATTATCTAAGGTTAGTCAAGAAATGATTATGGCTAAATATATGGGTATACCTATATCCGTAGTTAATAATTGTGTAGAAAATAATGAACTTATTTGTTCTCCTTTACGTGTTGATAATCATCCAACATTTGGTTTTGCTTTCAATAATAAACACAAGCTAAAAGCTCGTGATTTTAATGGCTCTTTCTTTGGTGATTGTTTCGACCTAGTAGCTTATGTACTAAGTTTTAAAACTGGTCGTCATATAAATGTTGCTAATAAGGCAGATTTCTATTATATATTAAAGCATATAGCTTATACTTTCCGTAAGATAATATATGACGGAGAAGTAGATGAAGAAAATGAAATCTTACTTAAACAAGTAATATCTAAAATCAAAGCTAGTAAACCAATTATTGAAATAGCTACTAGAACTTGGACTAATAACGATAAGAATATTTGGGGAAAATGGGGAGTTAGTCTACATTGGCTTAATACTCATTTTGTCTATCCTGTTGACCAAATGTATATTAATAGGTATTGTCAACCTAGTCCTAAATATACATATAAGGAATCAGACCCTTGTTATGCTTATGTTACTGGACTTGATAGTAACGGTATTTATAATATCGAATGTTATTTTCCTCTTCGAGATAGAAGTAAGGGAGAAATCAAGTTTATAACTAATCATAATGGTCTTGTTGGAATACTTAATCTTGATAAACCTAAGTATGATATAATTATTATTACTAAATCATATAAGGACAATCTAGCATTAAGTTACTGGTTACATTCCTATCCTTTACGGGGGAATTTGTCAGAGTCTCAAATAGGAGTAATTAATGTTACTTCGGAGAGTTATGTTCTCAAAGATTACGAATATAACTGGCTTCAATCTAAGCTAAATGATAATGGAATACTTATTTCTTTTTTTGACAATGACCTGACAGGTGTACGTGGTGCTCGTAGGTTACGAAAAGAATATGGTATTATACCTATTGTTATTCCAAGAAGTTATGGTGCTAAAGATTTCTCGGAGTTAGTTACTATGTATTCAAGAGAAACTATTAATTCGTTTATAGAACAAACTGAATCATTATTTGAATATGAGTAGAGAAGAAGAAGATGTGTCATTTCCAAAGGCACAAGAAGAACGTAGAGTAATTGATTTTAATTCATTTGCTCCATTAAAGAGAATAGCTATAAACAGTTTCGGTAATAGCGGAAATGTTTATAGCTATTATTTTATGTATCCTTTAACAGATGAAGAAGAGAAGTATCTTGATGATGTCAGACAACAAATGATTGATAATCCTAATACTTTAATTCGTATCTCTCTTTCTGACGGTACACCAATTGACTTTTCTAAGATAAAGATTTATGGTAACTTTGAGTTTGATAATCCTGAACACTTAGCTATCATTAAGAATTACTTAGATAAAGACATGTATAGTAGTCATAAGATTCCAAGAGAGTTTAATTATGAAACTAATACATCTGTATCTAAAGGAAACTTTATACAGTGGACTGAAAGTACTGATTATCTAAAGTGTTTCAAGTTCTATCATGCGAGAATAGGTAAACCTAAAAAGTATATAATTGTAAGACTTACAGCAAATGAAGTTAAACAACGTAAATCCGTTTAGTTATCAGTTAGATGCTTCTGATATAAGGATGATTCAACACAATCTTAAAGTTAATGGTACTTCCGATACTATTGCTAGTTATCTTCATGAATTAGATTTACCTAATTATCCTTATATTCAAACTATTCATTTTAGATATAGATGGATAATGGCAGCTCTTATATATATAGGTTATGATAAAGAATCTCTTGAAAAGATTCATGAAGCTAATCTTAAATATGAAGAAGTTAATCCTCCTATTGTTTATGAAAAGAAAAAGGGAACTAATAAGACTAGTAAACGGATTACCAAATCTTCCCCCATAAAGGAGCGGAAATCTGTTACATCTTCCTCTCCTAATCCTAAAGTTAGGATTATTGTTATAGATACTAATAAGTCTATGATAATAGATAGAGAAGTTGCTATCGGTCTTATGCGTGAACAACCTAATAAATATAAAATTGAAGAAGTATGAGTGAATCGAAAAGTATTACTCTTTATAAGCGTAATGCACAAGGTAAACCTATCTTTTGGTCAGCAGAGATACTAGGTCATAAGATAATTCTAAAGTATGGTATTGTTGGTAAGACAGGTACTACATCTGAATATGTTCCGCCTAGAGGTGTTGAGAAAGAATGGAAAACTATTGTTGCTGCTAAACGTAGAGAAGGTGGTATGGAATTATCTGAATTATATGATTCAGCTCCACAAGAAATACCTGATGTTAATGCTTTTAAATATTATCTTGATGCGTATCTTCCTAAGTATAATACTAATAGCGAAGGATTTGTTCTTCCTATGTTAGCTAAGATATACGAATATAACAATGAACAAAATCTATTAGCTCAAATGAAGATTAATGGTGTTCGTTGTAATATATCTGCTGTTATGCGCGGTGCAGGGTTCTTTAAAACTAAAGGTCTTGTATTTCATAGTCGTAAAGGACTTGAATATAAGTGTCCAGTATTAGAGAATGTATTGCTTGATGAAGTTATTAATGATAAGTTATTCAATCGTATGTTAGAAGAAGGTTTAGTATTAGACGGAGAGCTATATATTCCCGGTCTTGAACTAAATGATATTCTAAGTGCTGCCGAGAATCTTAAAAGTCCATATAATCGCTTTCTTCAATTTTGGTGTTACGACTTAGCTATTGATGATATGATTCAAACTAGTCGTATATCATTATTGAAGTCAGAGTTTGGCAAGTTTAAGATGCCTAATTACGTTAATGCTAAAGCTATTCTTGATTATCACATGAATAATAAGAAACGTTTCGTACTTATTCATACTTACGATAATCTTAATGGAGATGAAGATATTATTAAATATCGAGACCTCTTTGTTGAAGCTAAGTTCGAGGGAGCTATTCTTCGTAATCCTTATGCTACATATCAATTTGGCAAACGTAATTCTACTATGTACAAAAGTAAACCAATACTAGACGGTAAATTCAAGATTATTGATATTATTCCCGAAGGAGCTAAACGACCTAAGTTTAGTAAATTCGTTCTTAGTAATGATATTAATAATGAAACATTTGAATGTATGCCTATTGGTGATGCTTCTACTCGTGAAAGTTATCTTCTCAACAAAGATAAACTTATTGGTAAGACAGCGTTTGTCGAATATAGATGTAGGTCAGGAGTGAAGAATGTCCCGAATCACGGGAATTTAATTAAAATACTTAATAATGAGCCTACTGGATTACCAAATAATATCGAAGAAGAAAGTTAATTATAATAAATCTTATATAGACTATAAGAAGAAGAAACTGATAATAAAAGACATACATCTGAAAGATAAACTAAAGATGTTATTAATGGTTAAGTTCGACCCAGTGGAAGGACAAGAATCAATATATCTAGGTTTTCTTACAGAAGATATTCAAGGTCAATGCCGAAATGTATCTGTTTCAGATTATGGTTATTATTCTGTTAATGCTTCTGATATAATACGAAGCCTTCGTGTTACATCTGATACTAACGTTAAGTTAGAAAAAGAAGAAGAGGACGATACCCTTGTAGTATATAAGTTGTTAAAGTAAGTCATGGTTTGATACCTTGCCCTATTGTTAGTCGAGAGATTAGCAGTAGGGCTTTTTGTTATTCCCTTGTAAAGTTAGTGTTTCTATTATATACTCTGATTGTGAGATAAATCGTTAGCTTATACTCAAAGAGGACTGTCGGAAGTATACAGTAACGACACTCCTTTATGGGGGAAATCAACGAGAATGCCCGATATTTCGTCTCTGTACGATTTACTATACTTACCTGAACAACTATATTATTTTTGCCTTGCGTTCAACAGTGAGCCTTAGAATCACTAATCACGTATGTTTAAAAACAGTAAGATTTTCTTTGGTCTATTAGTAAGATTAATTATATTTGTAAAACCGATAATGAAAGAAGGAGAAGATAAAGGTAGATATATTGTTATTAGACAACCTAACGATAATAATGCTTATTGTCATGGTCTTAGAATTATTCATATAGTAATAACCTATGAAGAATTACATAAGAAGATTGATGATTATCTTAACGGTAAGATTAAAAGAACTCCTGATGTTTATGCTCCTATTGACTTGTTTAATCATATTATTAAGCATAGGAAGATTTATTCCTTTAAAGAAGCTAAACGTCGTGCATATTATTTAAATAGAAAGTATGGAAGAAAATAAAACAACAGTCAGATTTGTTACTATTTCAGAATTCCCTAACTATTGTGTAGGAGAAGACGGAAGAGTTTGGTCTGATAATCGTAAACGTTATCTTAAATGGTATCGTGGTAAAGGTTGTGAAAGACCTCATGTTACATTGTTTCACAATGGTAATAGTTCTAAGCTATTTATAGCTACTCTCGTTGCTAAAGCATTTGTTACTAATCCTAAACCTAATGTATATAAATATGTTAGATACAAAGACGGTAATAGTGCTAATAATCATTGGTCTAATCTTGAATGGTGTCGTAATCAAACCGGAAGTAAATATGGAGCTTAATATTAATAGCAGCATTTCTGATATAATATCTGAAATAAGTAAGAAGGATAAGAAAAGACAAGTATTCATTCTTACTAGTCTTATAAAAGATTTAAAGAATACTCGTATAGAAGCTAAAAGTAATTATGAAGATTGTAACACTTCTTATACTCGTAGAACTGATAACTTTCTCGGTCATTTTAATCTAATGATATGGAAAAAACAATTAGAATTATTAGATATGATTATCGAGAATCTAGATGCTTATCTTGATGAATTATTAGATAAGTAATATGGAAAGAGCTGAAATATTTCAAAGTGTAGTTAAAGGAAGTAATTTCTTTACTCCTATTGTTGATAGTTATCATTGTACTGGTAATCATATAGTAGAACTAAGTTGTTCTGAAAAAGATAATCAACATGGACTTTATAATAGAGATATTAATGGTATTACCTTCAAAGGTAAGTATGGTGTTACTGTTATTACTAATGAAGGAGATGGTTGGAAACGCAATATCGAATTAGATAAGTTGTGTGATTCTCGTGATGAAGCTATTGAATATATTAAATCATTAGATAATGCATAATAGTGAGATAATTCCTGCTCTTATTGCTAGAATAAGACAGAACAATACAGATAATGTAGTTATTCGTAGTAAACTATATAATCTGTTGAACGATGTTACCAATAAGTTTGATGATGTTATTAAAGCTACTCCTCATATTATAGACTTCCAAAAGATGTCTAATGAAGAAGTGCTTGAACATTATTATCTGAGTGTTGGTTCTGAAAGTCTTTGGGATTCTCGTGAGCTTATTATGAAAGCTATTAAAGAACAGAATAAATTAATTAGAGAAGAATATGAAAAACCTAAAGAAACTAGCAAAGAAATTATTAAAGATAAAGAATAAAGAAGTTACTCGTTCATGTTCTAACTGTGAAAAGTATGGAAGTATGAGATGTCCTAATAGTTTCTATTGTTATAGTACTGAAAATAAACCGTTTTTTAAACCAAAACATAATGGGAAGTAGTCTATTTAGTATTAAAGCAGAGTTGCAGGATATTATCTTGCAACTCGAAGAAGGTGAAGCAACAGAAGAAGTTATTGCTAAACTAGGTATTACAGAAGATAATCTTAAAGATAAGATTAGAGATTATCTTCAAGTAATTAAACGTTATCAATGTGACGTTAAAGAATGTAGTGACGAAGTTGCTCGTGTTAACCAAATTAAGAAAACAAGAAATAATACTCTTGAACGTCTTAAAGAAGCAGTTCTTGAAGCTGTTATAATGTTTGGTTCTACGGGCAAGTCCGGTAACAAAGTAATTGAAGGTAGTACTTATAAAGTCTATTCTCGTAATACTACTGTTACTAAGTTAGACGATGTTCGTATTGCCGACATTATCAAACATTTTATGGATATAGTTACTGAATATCTTGCAAGTACTGAAATTAAGGAAAGCCTTAGTATTGAGTATCTATCTCGTATTATCAGTGCTCACATGAAAGCTGAAAGTTCCCCCATAGAAGAGCAGGAATCTGAACAATCTTCATTTGTAGATGTTACTGTTGACGATGTGTTTTCTATTGATACTGAAATATCAATTCATATTCGTCTATCAGAACTTGCAAATGTTACTAACTTTAATCTTGCTCAATGGATTGGACAAAATCCTCATAAGGTAGAATTTAAGTCTTGTACTAGTAAATCTATTATCGCAGCTAATTTGAGTATGGATGCTGACCTTACTATTGCTAAACAAGAAAGTAATACATCATTAATAATTAAGTAATATGTTTGAAGTAGAAGATTGGGTAGAAGAACTTATTCAAAGAATAATGAATACCTTTGGATGTACTCGTGAACAAGCTATGATAGAAATCAGTAAATACATATAATTATGGAATTTAACTTTAGAGATTCAAGTTATAGAAGTAAATTCAAAGCAAAAGGAATTGCTTGGAGAGGTAAAATAGGTGTAGACATTAGCGATTGTAAGACAACAGAAGAAGCTATTGTAAAAGCTAAACT